>OBCH01000088.1_pt1 | contig 24168 bp, 25 predicted proteins | sample 1495941 | NCBI WGS metagenome assembly OBCH01 (sample SAMN03418276, study PRJEB22391) | human gut metagenome | biome: human-gut; feature: organic feature; material: feces | host: Homo sapiens | place: Tanzania | collected 2013-01
AAAATCCACACTTTAAAGGTGTAAATTTGCGCTTTAAATTTGTGGATACTTCGCTATGCAAAGTTCAGTATGACAAAGTTTTATCATTTATCGGTATGATAGAATTTAATCAGTATGACAAATTTTCGGCATTGCAAGCAAGGCGTGAAATCAAAATGACAATGCGCTATCATCACGCCTTTGCAAAGAAGAATTGAGCGTTTAAAATTCACATACAAAAAAGTAAGTCTTATGGATTGAGTATTAAAATTCACTCACAAAAAAGTAAGCCTTGTAAATTGAGTGTTTAAATTCATACACAAAAGCTAGTCTTGTGGATTGAGTGTTTAAAATGAACTAAAATTTACAAAAAATTATAATAAGGCAAGCTAAAAAATTTCATAAGATTTTATAAGTAAGGCAAACTAAAAATTTCGCAAGATTGTATAAATAAGGTAAGCTAAAAATTGCACAAGAATTTATAAATAAGGTAAGTTAAAATTTACAAGAATGCAAATTTAAAGCAAGCTAAAATTTATTAAGAATTTACAAATTTAAAGCAAGTAAAAATTCACAAGAATTTGCAAAAATGCAAAAAAATTTAATTCCCCCGACTTCCCGGTTTACCCGCCACAGAGCCGTTTTTGCAAAGCGGACAAGCGTTTGGTTCATACATTTGAAATTCAAAGTTAGCCAGCGCAAAAAAGGGCAAATCGCTTGGCAGTTTCGCGTTTTCTTTGCTTTTTGTCTCTAAGTTGCTCACCCCGCAAAAGCCGCGATTTGCAAGCGCGGCAAATCCCACGACAACGCCGCCTAAACCCTCTAACACCAAAGCACTCTCCAAAGCTGAGCCGCCTGTGGTGATAATGTCCTCGCAAACGATGAATTTCTCGCCCTTTTTCACCTCAAAACCACGCCTTAAAGTCATCACGCCATCAACGCGCTCTGTGAAAATAAAGCGTTTTTCACAAGCACGCGCTAGCTCATAGCCTGCTAAAATCCCGCCAAGTGCGGGCGAGCAAATGCTGTCAAATTCCAAGTCCGCACCCTTGATAACGCTGGCAAGTTTTTCGCAGAGTTTGCCCGCTAAAATGGGGTTTTCAAGCACCTTTGCGCTTTGCAGGTAAAAGCCTGAGTGCTTGCCTGAGCTTAACAAAAAATGCCCTTGCAAAAAGGCGTTATGCTCTTTGTAAATGGCTTCTATGTTCATACTTTTAAAAGTTCGCTTTCTTTGTTTTTGACAAGCTCATCGATTTTGGTGATAAAGCCGTCCGTGAGCTTTTGCACCTCATCATAAGCCTTTTTCGCCTCGTCCTCGCTTATGGCTTTGTCTTTTTCAAGCTTTTTAATGCCATCATTTGCGTCCTTGCGGATATTTCGCACGCTTACCTTTGCCTTTTCGCCCATAGCCTTAGCGTGCTTGGCGTTTTCTTCTCTTTGCTCCCTTGTCATCGGTGGAAAAAAGAGCTTCACAGCCTCGCCGTCATTGTTTGGATTGACACCGATATTTGCCGCAGCTATGGCGCTCTCTATGCTTTTGAGCATTGATTTTTCCCAAGGGCTTATGCTGATGGTGCTTGCATCGGTTGCAAGTATGGTAGCTACTTGATTTAAGGGCGTTTGCGTGCCATAATAATCCACACTAATGTGGTCGAGTATGTTTATGCTCACCTTGCCCGTGCGTATCGTGGTAAAGTCTTTTTTCAGGGCTTCAAGGCTCTTTTCGCCCTGTGCTTTTTGTTTGGTGTAAATCTCATCAAGCATTGTTTATCCTTACTTTTGCGTTGAATTTTGCTCATCTTGCGGGGCTGAATTTGGAGCTGAATTCACGCCTTGTGGGGCTTGCGGAGCTAAATTTTCGCCTGCATTTGGCACACTTTGCGGGGCTTGTGGTGCAACTGGCGCGCTTGGGGTAGCATTTGCGTCTAAGGCTGGCACGCTTGGTGTGGCGATTTTCTCAGCCACAGAGTCCTTGCCCGCGGTGTTGTAAAAATAGCTCAACGCGATGGTGTTTGCCACAAGCAAAAAGCCCAAAATAAAGGTGAATTTGGCTAAAAATCCCGCAGGTCCCTTTGCCCCAAAAAGGCTTTCATTGCTCCCGCTATACGCGCCAAGCCCTATGCTTGAACTCTTTTGCAAAAGCACCGCGATAGTGATAAACACCACTAAAAGCACTTGAAATACGATAAAAACGCTTGTCATAAATTTCCTTTGAATTTTGTTTTGAAAAAGGTATTGTAGCGAAAAATCCTTAAATTTAAGGCGGATTTTAAAAAAGTTTTAAATTTATGTGAAATTTTTTGCCACGATAAGCCAAAACGCGCCTTATCACACGACAAAAAGCCGTGCGATAAGGGTAAGCGGCTTACTCGCGGTTTGTAAGCCCTAAAATTTGAAGCAGGCTTGTAAAAAGGTTGATAAAGTCCAAATACAAAGCCACAGCACCTTCGATAGGGTGAGCGTAGTTGCCACGGATAATGTTTTGCGTGTCATACAAAATGTAAAAGCTAAACAAAATCGCCGCCACAGATGAAATCACAAGCGCAAACACAGGGCTTTGCGTGAAAATGTTGATAATCATCGCGCAAATCACCACGATGAGCGTGATGAAAAGCATTTTTCCCATAGTGGTAAAATCGCGCTTTGTGTTCATCGCAAAAATGCTTAACGCCCCAAAAGCCACAGCTGTGAGCGCAAAGGCTTGCGCGACTATCACGCCGCCGTTAGTTGAAGCCAAAACCGCATACAAAAGCGGCGTAAGCCCAAGCCCCAAGATGAAAGTAAAGGCAAAGAGCAACACGAGATTGAGCGGGCTTTTGTGTAAGCTCACTCTCATCGCAAAAAACAGCACCAAAGCCACGCCTAAAATGATAAAAGGCGCAGCCATTCCAAGCTTAGCAAAGATAGGCACAGCGTAAAGCACGCCTACATAAGCTCCCGCAGCCCCAGCCAAAAGCGAAGCCGCAAAAAGCTGGTAAGTTTGCTTGATAAAGGCTGAAAGCGCGGAGCTTTCACGGGTTTGTTCGCCCTGACGGGCATAATCTCTTTCATAAAGACTCATTTTTTCCTCCAAAATAAAATCTGAGCGTAAATTTAACCTAAAAAGTTAAACGCAAAATTACAAATGCAAAAATTTTTGCCCCCAAAATTTAAATTTCATCAAAAATTCACACTTACTTCACACAAAAATTTTATAATGTCGGCGAAATTTTACACAAAGGAGAAAAAATGAAAGATTTTAAATCTTTTCACTCAGCGTTTCAAACGCTTGTTAAGGCTTTGCTTGCGGTAAGCCTTTTGCACCTTGCGCTTTTTAGCGAAAGCGAACACCCGCCACTTTCGCCGCACACCAAAAAAGCCATAGCCGCGTATAAGCAAAATCCTAGCGAAAAAAACAAGGCGAATTTGCTCGATGCCTTAAATCAAAGCTATGACAAGGTTATCGCTCAAAAGCAAGAAAAGCTGGCAAAACGCGAAAAAGAGCGGGACAAAAACATAAATTCGTGGCTCAAAGCCATAAAAGCGGGTAAAAATCCGCCTTTTATGGATTTGCAAACGCCAAACAAAAAGGCTAGCCAAAAGCAAGCCGTGGCAAATGCCATAAGCACGTACCGCCAACGCCCTAGCCCGCAGAACCAAAAGGCACTTACTGAGGCTTTAAGCGCGTATTATGAAGCGTTTTTAGACGAGCAAAGAGCGCACATAAAAGAGACGCAAGACTTGCGTGATGAGCGCATAAAGGCGAGTTTGGAGCGTTTTACGAGCCAAAACTTTGACATAAGCCCCAAAAAAGGCGGTAAATTTGAGCGCGCAAAGGCTGATGAGAGCGAATTTCTAGCCGAAATCATCGCTTCTTATCTTAACGCAGGGGCGCAAAATTTGCCCGTAAATCCTGAGGCAAGGGTGAGAGAAAGGGAATTTAACGCGCAGATAAATGCCGCTTTAAAGGCGTATTTTGCGGATAAAAGCGAGGCAAACAAAGCAAAGTTACGCGCACAAATTCAAAAAGCCTTTCAAACAGCTTACAGCGTGCGTTTGGAGGAATTTAAAAAGGCGCAAAGCAAAGGGCTTAAAGGCTCAAAAGCACTTTATGACAAAATGGATAAAGAATTCATAAAGGCGCAGTTTAAAGAACTGAACGAGCAACGCAATCTTTACGGGCGTATCGACAGAAAAGTGAGCTTTGAAACTAGCTTTGGTTGGGTTTTGCCACGCTTAAAAGACGAGTCAAAGGCACTTTACGAAGCTTTGCAAAGGGGCGAGCTTTCACAGCAAGCATTCAGCGCACTTTATGAAAAAATGTTAAGCGTGCAAGATGAGCATTTACGCACCACGCAAAACAAGCTTGAAGGCTTTGTAGATGAGGTTTTAGCCGAGCTTACGGCAGAGAAAAAAGACAAAAGAAAGGACAGACGATGAAAAAAATTCAAAAGATAGCTAGGGTTTTGGGCTTTTGCATGCTTTTAGCAAGCGTGAGTGTCGCCTTAAATGCGTGCAGCACCACTACCACAGGCGACAAAACGGTTATAGTCAAAAAAGCCCCGCACGCTCACAAACACAGACACAAGCACAGATGGTTTTGGTGGAGATGATAAACTGATGAATTCAAGGACGAATTCATCTTAAATTCAAAAACAAAGGCGAATTTTAAAGATAAATTTAAAAATAGTAACTCAATTTCAAGGTAAATTTAAAAAAAATCTAAATTTTTGAAAGCAAATTTAAAAAATGATGATGAATTTAAAGCCGAATTTAAAAAAGCAAATTGCTGAATTTAAGAAAGAAAGCTGAATTTAAGCGATAAATTTAAGATAAATTCCGCGCCCTACTTTGAGCGCGAAATTCATTAAGCAAATCAGCACGGGTCTTGTGCGCTGATGATTCTCACCTTGCCATTACCCAAATCGTAGAATTTAAGGTAGTCTTGTTGGTGTCTGCAATTTTCATCTTGTATGGTGATAAAAAGCTGTTTAGCGCCTTTATACTCGTATTTTGTGCCAAACCAGTCATCATCAAGCGCGCTTGGCTTGTAGTTGTAAGTGTAGTCATTTTGTGGCAGCTTTTTGACAAGCCTGTGATAAAGCGGATACTCGCTTTGCCTGTCATAAGCTAAATATCGATAGTAAGCAACCTTTAAATTTCGCGCCCTAATCGTTACGCCATAAGGGTTGCCGCAGCCTTGCGTATCGACATTAGCGTCCTCTGCGATGGGCGCATAAGCGCAATTTACACGCTCCCATTGCCACTCTTCTTCTGTGGGCGTGTAGGTTACGGCTGGTTCTTGCACGATTTCTTCTTGCACGACATAGCCATCATCAGCGTAATAATCCTGTTCGCTGTATCCGCTTTGTTGCTGTTGGTCAAAATACTTCTCCAAGCTTCCCGCGCACCCGCTTACAAGCAGGGCAAAGCCTAGTGCTGTGATGATTGCTTTCATTATTTATCCTTAAATTTTAAGTTCATTAAAAGCATATTATAGCTAAATTTAAGTCTTTGTCAAGGAAAAAGTTTGAATTTTTGTTACAATGCGACAAAGTTACACAAGGATTTTCATAAATTTGACAAAATGATAGCAAAATTAAACGAAAATTGAGTTAGAATTTACAAAAATTTAAGCGATTTTAAATCAAAAAGCAAAATTTGACTTAAATTTGCTTAAAATTTTAAATTTAAAACCTTAAATCAAGCCTTAAAGTTTGATTTAAGCCAAAAGGACAAAAATGCAAGAACCAAACAACACTCAAAGCGCAAGCGCGCAGGATTTAAGCCAAAGTGCTGAGCCAAATCCCGCAGCAAGCGAAAATTTAAACGCAAGCGCACAAGGTGAAAGCCTAAATTCAAGTAGCGTGGCAAGTGCAAGTAGCGCGCAAGGCGCAAATTCCAGCTCTTCGTGTGCGAATATGCGCCCGCATATCACAAACTACGCTAAAAAGCGTTATTTCGCCTATGCGCTCATCGCCTTAGTAGCGCTCACGCTGCCTTTTGTGCGTATCAACGGCAACCACTTCTTTTTGCTCAGCTTTGACCACAAGCGACTTGACTTGTTTTTCATAAGCTTTGACACGCAAGAGCTTTATTTGATGCCCTTTGTGCTTATCGGGCTTTTTTTGACGATATTTTTCGTTACCACGCTAGCAGGGCGCATTTGGTGCGCTTGGGCTTGTCCGCAGAGCATTTTTCGCGTGATTTTTAGGGATTTGATTCAAACCAAATTGCTTAAAATTCACAGCTCCATCAAAAACAAGCAAAAGTTAAGCAGTGCAAACGGCTTTAAAAAATTCATCGCCGTGTGCCTTTTTTACGCTATCGCGCTCGTGGCTGTAAGCAACTTGCTTTGGTATTTTGTGCCGCCTGAGGACTTTTTTGCTTACATTCAAAACCCCGCAGAACATAGGCTTTTGCTAGGCATTCTCATCATCGCGAGCTTGCTTTTCACGCTTGATATTTGCTTTTTGCAAGAGAATTTTTGCGTGTATATTTGCCCTTATGCAAGGGTGCAAAGCGTTATGTTTGACACAAATACCTTGCAAGTTATTTATGATGAAAACCGCGGCGGCAAGGTGTTTGAGGGTGCGACAAAACTTTACAAAAAGCCACCACAAGGCGAGTGCATAGGCTGTGAAGCCTGTGTGGCGATATGTCCTACGCACATTGACATTCGGCGCGGTATGCAGTTAGAATGTATAAATTGTTTAGAGTGTGCGGACGCCTGTTCTGTGGTGCAAGATAAGCTCGGGCGAGCAAGTCTTATCAACTGGACGAGCTTTGAAGCTACCCAAAAACGCGTGCCTACGAAATACCTACGCTTTCGCACTATCGCTTACTGCGTGGTTTTGCTCATCGTCATCATCGCATTTAGCGTAATGAGCAGCAAAAAAGAGTATATGCTGCTTGACATTAACCGAGACACCGAGCTTTACAGCATAAAGAAAAGCGAAGATGGTGTAGTGGTAAGAAATGCGTATAGGTTTTTGTTTCACAACACCGACAAAAAAGAGCATAGCTATTATTTTGAAGTAAGAGTTGATGGCAAAAAGGACGCTTTAAGCATAGTGCGCCCCACAAAGCCCTTTAAATTAAGGGCTGGCAAGCAAACCTTTCAAGTCGTGGAGCTACAAGCCAACAAAAATTTAGCTGAATTTAACGACAAAGACACGATTTTGCCGATAGAAATTCGCGCTTATGCGGTTGATGAGCCAAAAATCGAAGTGTTTAGAAAGAGTTTGTTTGTGCATCCTAAAAAAGATTTTGAGTAATAGGGCTTGTATAAAGGCGACAAACGCTTTTTCAAGCCCTTTTTGGGCGCGAAATTCAGCTTTAAGTTTGAATTTAAAAGCAAAAATTTACAAAAAGCTGAATTTTAAGCAAATTTTTGGGTAAAATAACTCAAAATTTTAAGAAAGGGGCGAAATGACCTTAGTCGTGGAAAATGTGCAGGCTGAATTTGTGCCAAGTTTAAAAGCCTTTGCCAAAGCTATAAACGCCAAATGTAAGGTGCAAGAAGCGAAATTAAGCAAATTTGAAAAAAGCGTTTTAAAGGCTGAGAAACAAATCCAAAAAGACATTAAAAGCGGCACGCTCAAAGCCTACAAAAGTGCAAAGCAAATGCACGAGGACATTTTGGGTGAAATTTGACATTTATTATTCAAAGGATTATAAAAAAGCGGTTAAAAAGCTTGACAAAGAGAGTTTGCAAGCCTTAGCTTGTGTTATTGACAGGCTAGCAAATGATGAGAATTTGGAGTTAAAATTTAAAGACCACGAACTCAAAGGCAACTTAAAGGGGTTTAGAGAATGCCACATAAAGCCGAATTTACTTTTTGGTATATAAAAGCGCCAAGAGTTAAGGTTAAGCGTTTTTAAGAGTCGGTTCGCATAGCGAGCTGTTTAAAGAATAACGGAGCGAAAATGAGTAAAGCAGATATTGTCGTAGGCGTGCAGTGGGGCGATGAGGGCAAGGGCAAGATAGTCGATAGGCTGTGTGCGGAGTATGATTTTGTATGTCGAAGTGGCGGCGGACACAACGCTGGGCATACGATTTGGGTAAATGGCGTGCGTTACGCGCTGCACTTAATCCCCTCAGGTATCTTACACGAAAAGTGCGTAAATATCATCGGTAACGGCGTTGTAGTGTCCCCAGAAGCCCTTATAGACGAAATGTCGCAGTTTAAAGAGTTGAAAAATCGCCTTTATGTCAGCAACAGAGCGCATTTAAATTTAGCTCATCACGCGCTCATCGACAAGGCAAGAGAGCAAAAAAAGGGCAACCAAGCCATAGGCACGACAGGCAGGGGCATAGGACCGAGCTATGCGGACAAGGTAAGCCGAGCAGGACACCGAGTGAGCGAGCTTTTAGAGCCAAAGAAACTTTGCGAAGCCCTAATGAACGACTTTAAAGACAATGCCGCCTTTTTCAAGGGCTTAAACATAGAAATTCCAAGCGCGAATTCACTTTTGCAAGACTTGCAGCAGTATAAAGAAATCCTAGCTCCTTTCATCGCCGACACCACGCAAATGCTGTGGCAGGCTTTAAGCAGCGGCAAAAAAGTGCTTGTGGAGGGCGCACAAGGCTCTATGCTTGACATAGACCACGGCACTTATCCTTTCGTTACAAGCTCCAACACCATATCAGCAGGGGCTTTGACAGGTTTAGGGCTAAATCCAAAAGATGCAGGCACTATCATCGGTATCATCAAAGCCTACGCCACGCGCGTGGGAAATGGGGCTTTTCCAAGCGAGGATTTAAGCCAAACGGGCGAGAAAATCGCGCAAATCGGCAAAGAAATCGGTGTCAGCACAGGGCGCAAAAGGCGTTGTGGCTGGTTTGATGCTGTGGCTGTGCGCTACACGGCAAGGCTAAACGGGCTTGATGGCTTTGCGTTGATGAAACTTGATGTTTTAGACGGCTTTGAAAAGGTGAAAATTTGCCGAGCTTATGAGTATGAGGGCAAAGAGATTGATTTCGTGCCTTATGATTTGCAAAATGTCAAGCCCATTTACGCTGAATTTGCGGGCTGGGACAAGGTAAGCAAAGTGCGTAAATTTAGCGATTTGCCACAAAATGCCAAAGCCTATGTCGAGGCTTTGCAGGATTTAACGGGCGTGAAAGTCAAATACATATCCACAAGCCCAGAAAGAGATGACACCATAGTCCTATGAAAAGCAAGTATTCACAAGTGGTGAAAATCAAAAAGCAAGAGCTTGACAAGGCTGAGAACAATCTAGCAGCCGCAAAGCAAAGGCAGCGCAGCAACGAAGCCGCCTTAATGCAAGCAAAAGCTGAGTATTTGAGCATATCCTTGCCACAAAGCGGCTCAGTGCAGCTTTTAAGGGAGAGTTTGAGCTTTAAAAATATAGCCAAAGACATTAAAGACGCCGCCCAAGAGCGCGTAAATCTCTCCAAAAACGAGTGCAACCACTATCAGCACCTTTACAAAAACGCGCATTTAAATTACGAAAAAATCAAGTATTTAGAAACTCAGGATTTAAAAGAGTATCAAAAACAGCTTGCAAAAGCCGAGCAAAAGGCACTTGATGACATAGCCACGAGCAAGTTTTTTAGGGAAAGGAAAGAAAATGAAGAGGCTTAAAATCGCTTTTTTGTTGTTTGTTTTGGGCGCAAATTTTTCATTTAGCGCGAGCGATGAGGAACGCTACCTTGAAAACAAACGCCGTCAGCTTGAAATCCAAACAAGGCAAGCAAACGAAGCTAAACAAGCCCTAGAAGCTTACAAAAGCTCATTTGAAGCCCTACAAAAGCAAAAAATGGACGATTTAGTGCGAAAAGAACGCGACATAAACGCGACTTTGGCAAAGATAGAAGCGGCAAGGGCGGAAAATGAACGCATTATGATGATGAACCGCCAGAGTTTAGAGGAAATCGACAAGAAAAAAGGCGACAGGGTGCAAGAGATTTACTCACAAATGAAAGATGCTGCTGTGGCGCAGGTGCTGAACGAAATGCCAGCAAGCGAGGCTACAAAGGTAATCCTTACCCTAGAATCACGCAAAATTTCAAGCGTGCTTTCTAAAATGGAGCCAAAAAAGGCAAGCGAGCTAACCTTACTCATCAAAGAAGTGCGAGAAAACAACGCGACAAAGCCGCAAAGTGAAGCTACTAGCGAGGTGAATTCAAATGATTTGAACCAAAATCCTGCGAATTCAAATTTCAACACCTCGCTTAACGACCCAAACAACACCACTTCAAGTCAAGACAACGCTAGCGGGATAAATCCTTGACGCTTTTGGATTAAAATTCACAAAAGTCGCGCAAAAGCATTGAATTTGCAAGCAAAAAATTATACAATCACCCTATGAATTCGCCTAAATTTTTCTACGCCTTAATGGCGTTGGCTATGTTTTTTTGGGGCTTGTCGTGGGCTAGCTCAAAGGTGCTAGTAGCTTACAGCGATGCTTATACCATAGCGTTTTGGCGGTTTTTCTTTGTGCTTGTGGGCTTGTTTGTTTTGCTTTTAATCCTAAAAATTCCACTCACAACCCCGCGTAAATTCATCAAATGGATAGTGCTGGCAAGCATTTGCAATGTCATCTACTCCGTGCTTTACTTTGCCGCGCTTAATTACGGGCAAGCGGGTAAGGGTGGCGTGCTTGTTACCACGCTCACGCCGATTTTTACTTATTTGCTCGTGCTTTTCATCATCTTTTGGCAAAAGCGCAGCGTGCAAAAAGTGCCAAAAAACGAAATCATCGGGCTTTGCTTGGGGATAATCAGCGGCTTTTTCTTGCTGAATTTAGGCTCTGTTGATGAGCTGTTTGGCAAATTTAACACCTTTTTTATCCTGTGCGCCTTTGACTGGGCTTTGATGAGCATTTTCACCCAAAAAATCCGCACCAACCCTTTGGTGATGAATTTTTACATTACGCTTTTTAGCCTTGTGGCTTTCGTGCCGATTTGGTTTGAGCCTGCGACTTATTTTCTCTTTGAAGCACCCTTGCACTTTTGGTTTCATCTTTTTTGCGTGGCGATTTTATCGACACTTGTGGGGACAAGCATTTATTATCTTGGTATCAAAGAGCTTGGCTCGGCAAAGGCGAATTCCTTTATGCTGCTCGTGCCTGCAAGTGCTTTGATTTGCAGTTATTTCGTGCTTGGAGAAAAGCCGTCCTTACTCACGCTTTTTGGCACAGCGTTGGCAATTTGCGCGATTTATCTCATCAACGGCAAAAAGTTAAAAAGCAACGCAAATTCATCATAAATTTAAGCTTTGTGGATATAATGGCAAGTGGGGTTAGCCGCAGGGCTGCAACCCTGTGGCTGAAAACTCGCCCCAGAAAGTGAGGTGAAGTGAGTATGCTGCAACTCATAGTCATTATTATACTACTTTGTGTAATAATTGTCAAGGCTTATTAAAGTCTCCCCGCGAAAGCGGGGGTGTGAGTTAGCCCTGCGGACAAACACTTAAATTCTACTCCTTGTCGTGCCATTTTTGCAAAATTTATCCACGATGACAAATGACAACAAACAAAACGCAAAATTAAATTTTTTTGTAAAATAACCAAAAATTTGCTATAATCAACCCTAAATTTTTGATAAATTCAGCAAAAAGGACACACTATGCTTCAAACTTGTATCTTTCCCGCAGCAGGATACGGCACGCGCTTTTTGCCCGCCACCAAAACCCTGCCAAAAGAAATGCTTCCCATACTCACAAAGCCGCTGATTCATTATGGGGTTGATGAAGCCTTAGAAGCTGGTATGGACACTATGGGCTTTGTAACGGGGCGCGGCAAGCGAGCTTTGGAGGATTATTTTGACATAAGTTATGAGTTAGAGCATCAAATTTCAGGCACAAAAAAAGAGTATTTGCTCGCTGAAATCCGCACGCTCATCAACCGCTGCACCTTTACCTTTACAAGGCAAAATGAAATGCGCGGTTTAGGCGATGCCGTGCTTAAAGGCAAGGCGCTTGTGCAGGACGAAGCCTTTGGGGTGATTTTAGCCGATGATTTGTGTGTCAATGAAGAAGGTGCTGGCGTGATGGCGCAAATGGTAAAAATTTATGAAAAATACCGCTGCACCATTGTTGCGGTGATGGAAGTGCCAAAAGAGCAGATTTCAAACTACGGCGTTGTCGCGGGAAATGCTGTGGAAGATGACATTATAATGGTAAATTCAATGGTAGAAAAGCCAAGCGTAAAAGAAGCCCCAAGCAACCTTGCTATCATCGGGCGCTACATTTTAACACCCGACATTTTTGGCATTTTGCAAAACACAAAGGCGGGCAAAAACGGCGAAATTCAGCTTACTGACGCGCTTTTAGCACAGGCTACAAACGGAATGGTTTTAGCTTATAAATTTCAAGGCAAACGCTTTGATTGTGGCTCTGTGGAGGGCTTTGTGGAAGCGACAAATTATTTTTACAAGAAAAGTCTATGCTAAAACACACGCTATTTTTTGAAAAAGAAAAATTAAACGGCATTTTAGCTTATGCAAGCAGAATGAACGATGAACGCCAAAGCGGCGAGGTAGGCTACTATCATCTTATGGACACTTCGCTCGCGCTCATCAAAGAAAGCGAAAAATTCATCAAAGACAAAGAGCATATCAAAAAAGTGCTACTCATAGGAATGGGCGGTTCAAGCTGCGGTGTAAAGGCGTTAAAAGACTTTTTGTTTGACGAAAAGAGCAATGAACGCGAACTTTTCATCATCGACAACACTTCATCGCACACTTTCACCCAAACCATAAAAAAGCTGAATTTAAAAGACACGCTTTTTATCATTTCAAGTAAAACAGGCACGACTATCGAGGTAGTGTCGCTTTTTAAGCTCTTAATAGCGCATTTTAAGCTCGAAAACAGCGAGCTAAAAAAGCATTTTGTCTTTATCACCGATGAAAATTCAAAGCTTCATCAGTTAGGCGATAAACTTGGAATTTACAGCTTTTTTGTCCCGCAAAATGTGGGCGGGCGTTTCAGCGTGCTTTCAGCCATAGGCATAGTGCCGCTTGTCATTTGTGGCTACAACGCAAAAGGGCTTTTAGAGGGCGCAAAGGCTTGCTATGAGGACTTTTTCACGCACAAAAAAGATGAAATTTTGCAAAAAGCCTATCATTACTGCACGCACAAAAACGCCCATATCAATGTGCTTTTCAGCTATGGAGACGCTTTTAAGGGCTTTAATGAATGGTTTGTCCAGCTCATCGCTGAAAGTCTTGGCAAAAAGCAAGGCTACAAGCGAGTAGGGCTTACGCCCATCGCTCTCATCGGCGCGCGCGACCAGCACAGCTTTTTACAGCTCATAATGGAAGGACCAAAGGACAAAACCATCACCTTTTTAAAGGTGCTAAATGCTGAAAAATCCCCAGCCGTGCCTGATTTTAGCCTGCCGTTTTTGCAGGGTTGTGATTTTGCAAATGGCGTGAATTTACACAGCCTTTTAAACGCGCAGTGCGATGCGACTTTGCAGGCTTTAAGGGCTGAAAATTTAAGCGTGGATTTGATAGAGCTTGAAAGGCTTGATGCGTGGCACGCAGGGTATTTGATGTATCATTATGAGCTTTTCACCTCAGCTTGTGGCATAATGCTTGGTATCAACACCTACGACCAGCCCGGCGTTGAGGTAGGAAAACTCATCTTAAAAAAGCTACTTAAAAAAATAAGCCCTAAAAACGCTCACAACACGCTTTTATGCACTTAAATTTGCTTTTACTCGCACTTTTAAGGCGTAAATTTATTGCCACTTGCACTTTTTGCAAACCCTTTGCAAACCCTACTCGCGTAAATTTGCCACCTGCTCCACGCTCAGCTCGCGCCATTTGGGTAAAAGCCCCAAAGATATGGCTTTAAGGGCAAGTTTTTCTAACTCTTTGCTGTGGCTAAATTTAGGAAACCCGCCGCCCGAACAAGCCCGAAGCATTTTTTTAAGCTGATAAAAGTTGCCTTTGAGTTTGAGTTTAACGCCATTTGCGCCCTCTAAAACCACGCCCTCATACTCTATCTCCCAGCTTGCGAAAAAGTCCTTTACATAGGATTTTAACTCATCTAAATTTGAAATTTCGCCTAAAAGTGCTTTGTCCTTTAAAACTCCCCTAGCAGCACCGCCCAAAATGTCGGCAAGTTTGTAATCCAAAAGCCGCTCTTGCTCCACATTTTCCACGACATTGAGTAAAAAAACCGCCTCATCATCATAAACTATGGGGTGTTTGTCGTCTTTTTTGCTGATAACCTCCCACAAACAAGTGGCGTTTTGCCCCTTGCAAAATTCGCTGATGATAGCGATTTGTTCTGCGCTAAAAAGGGCTTTGGCGTTGTCGTTCATCGGCTTGCCTACGCTTGATTTGGTTGCAAATTCAAGCTCTTTTGTGAATTTGTTAAAAAAAGTCAGCAGCAAATGCCCATTTTCCTTGCGCCACACCTTAACAGGATACTTAAAATCCTCTAAATTCGGCACGCCTTCAAATTCTTCGTAATTAAAAAATTTATCATAACTGCGCCCTGCGATTTCATCATCATTTATGTAGCGAAAAAGCCCGCGCGCCTTGATGGTTTGAGAAGTCCAAAGGCGGTTAAAAAACACCGCCTCGCTGAAATTTACAGAGTAAATGCCTTGTTTTTCAAAGCGTTTTTCGTTGATTAAATTCGCGCTTTTTCGGCTTGTTTGCTCGCAAAGTTGGCTTTGGAGATTGTCATAAAATTCAAGTTTGCGCTCTGGCAGCCTCAAAACAGCGAGCTTGCCACCACTTTCTATGTCGCACTCCAAGCAGTAGCAACGCTCGTTGATTTTAAAGTCGCTTAAAGCAAAGACATTGCGGTGTCCAAAAATCTGCGTGATATTTGGGTGATTTTTCGCCCAGCGGTTGCCGATTTTCACATAGTCCAAATAAGCATTTTCGCTTTCTCCCTGTGTCAAAACGCCCAGCAAATAAGCATCGGGCAAACTTGTATCCATTTTTTCCACGCCAGCGTGGTTGAAAAAATACTCCTCCCCCTTAAATTCAGCCCAAATATAAGAGCGAAATTTGTTTGACACGCTGCGGAGTCGCTTTTTGAGTTCGTTTATGTGTTGGCATTTTGTCTCAATCTCAGCTATGCTTTCTTTAAACGAATGTGGCGGAGTTTGATTTATGTCAAACGCCCACTCAAAGAGCCTTGTGTCGTGATTGCCACAGAGAAAATACATATTTTCTTTTGTCGCAAATTCACAGAGAAAATTTACCATTTCGTAGTTTTGATTTCCTCTATCAATATAATCCCCCAAAAACACATAGCCTATACTTTCATCTTTAAACCAATTTTCAGCCCTTGCAAACTGCGCCAAAGTATCATAACACCCGTGCAAATCGGGCAAAACCTTTATCTTGTCATAATCAAGGCTGAATTTGTGAAAATTTTCCCATTTTAGCGCGCTTTCAATGCTGTCGCAAACATTGCTTTGACGGGTGAAATTTTGCATTCTTGTGTAAAAGTTAAAAATCACGCTTTCAGGCAAGTCGCTGTTAAATTCACGCGAGCGGACATTTCGCACGCATTCTTCAAGGCTGAATTTGTCAAATTTCACATACAAAACGCGGTAGCGAAAAGCCTTAGCAAGCTCGGCAAATTCATTTACAGAGCTTGAAAGCCCTGTGGAGTCAAAGATAGTCGTAAGCCCAAATTTAAAGCGGTTGCAAAGCATTTTTCTAAGCTGCGCCCACACCATAGCATCAGCAAGCGGAGTAATGCTCTTACCGCAAAGTGCGCCGTTTCTTATGCGAAGCTCATCAGGGCTTAATGTCAAATGCTCCAAGCCCAAACGCTTTATCTGCGTGCTTTTGCCAGAACCAGGGATACCGACTAAAATGATAAAAACTCTCATTGTTTTCCTTAAATAAAGCTTAAAAATATGAATTTTATGCTTGAATTTGTGCTTTTTTCTGCTTAAAATTTACCCAAAATTCGCTTAAATTTAGAATTTAGCTCAAAAAGACACTCAAAAAGCGCAAATTATAACAAAAATTCAAAAAAATTCAAATTCAGCTTTGTTTTAAGGCAAATGAGTAAATTTTAACGCCACGCAGTGCCATCGCAAGTGTCATTGTAGCCTTTTAAGCTCGCTTAAAAGCTCTTCTATGCGGTATTTGGCGCGGTAGGTTTCGCTTAAAAGATGTATGATAATGTCGCCTAAATCAATAACGCTCCATTCTTCTGAGCTTTGTATGTTTAAAAAGTCCTCTTTTAAGGGCTTTAAGGCTATTTTTAGCTCATCGATTAAGCTCAATGCGTGTTTCTGGCTCATCGTTGTAGCGATGATGACGAAATCCACGAAATAATCCCCGCCTCTCATATCAAAAAGCTCGATAAATTCAGCCTTTTTCTCGTCCAAAATCCGCCTTATCGCCTCTACTCGTTCTTTCACCTTGTCTCCTTGCTTAAATTCGCATAATACCGCCTTGCCTCGTCAGCAATCTGCGGGCAAATGTCGCTCACGCTCAAATTCGCCCTTATCAATGACGATGAAATGTCAATTTGCGTGTTGAGTTGCTTGAAATTTGGCGGCACGGCTATCTTGCCCCGTTTAGCGATGATGAATTCCACAAGGGTGTTGAGCCTATCAAATTCGTGCCATTTTTCAAGGCTTTGCAAGTGGTCAGCCCCGATGATGAGATAAAATTTGCTTGGATTATAGAGCTTTTGCAGGTATAAAACGCTTTCAATGCTCGGCACAGGGCGGTTTTGCCTTATCTCAAAATCACAAATTTCTATCCGTTCTAAATCTCCCCAAACCCTTTGCGCCCACGCAAATCGGCGTTTTTCATCAGCGAAAAAGCCCGATTTAAAGGGGTTTATAAAGGTAGGCATAATGATGAGTTTGTCTATATCTAGGCTTTTCAGGGCATTTTCTACAACGCTAGCGTGTCCTAAATGCGGCGGGTCAAAACTTCCGCCAAAAAGTGCGATTTTCATCAAAAATTTAACCTTTTTTTTGTAAAATTCTAGCATTAAAATTTAAAGGAAGTTAAATCAATGACAAAAATTGCGATAAATGGCTTTGGGCGTATCGGTAGGTGCGTGGCTCGTATCATTTTAGCTCGAAGTGATGTCGAGCTAGTGGCGATAAATGACACCACAGACATAGAGCTTACGCGCTATTTGTTTGAGTATGATAGCGTGCATAGGGCTTTTGCGGGGCAAGTAAGCGTTGCGGGCGATGATTTACTCATCAACGGCAAGAAAATCAAGGTTTTCAAAAGCCGTGAAATCAGCGATTTAGACTTTGCTAAATGTGGCGCTGATGTGGTGCTAGAATGCACGGGCGCACATTTAACTATGGAAAAATGCCAAAAATTCATCGACAAGGGCATTAAAAAAGTCATTATGTCCGCTCCTGCAAAGGATAGCACGCCTACTTTTGTGCTGGGTGTCAATGCGCACTTGTATGATGGCGAGCCTATCATCTCAAATGCAAGCTGCACGACAAACTGCTTGGGTCCTGTTTGTCGCGTGTTGCAGGATAATTTTGGCATACAAAAGGGCTTGATGAGCACCATTCACGCCTACACAAACGGGCAAAGTCTCATCGATGCAAAAGCGCGCGACAAAAGGCGCTCACGCGCAGCCGCACAAAACATAATCCCCACCTCAACAGGGGCGGCAAAGGCGATGAAGCTTGTGATGCCAGAGCTTGACGGCAAGCTGCACGGGCAAAGTATGCGTGTGCCTGTGATTGATGTATCAAGCGTGGATTTAACGGCACAGCTTGGCAAAAAAACAAGCAAAGATGAGCTAAATGAAGCGTTTAGAAAAGCTGCAAATTCAAATTTAAAAGGACTTTTGATGGTTGATGATGATGAGCGCGTGAGTTCTGATTTCATCGGCTCTTCTTATGGAGCGGTTGTGGCGAGTGATTTAACACAAGTGATTTGCGATGATTTTGTTAAAGTCATCGCTTGGTATGACAATGAGTGGGGCTACTCGTCTCGCCTTGTAGATATGGCTGTGTGGGTGATGCGATGAGTGATATTATTTCGATAAAGGATTTAAATTTAGCAGACAAAAAGGTGTTTATCCGCTGTGATTTCAATGTCCCGCAAGATGAGTTTTTAAACATAACCGATGACAGGCGCATTCGCTCGGCTATCCCTACGATAAGGTATTGTTTAGATAATGGTTGTAGCGTGATTTTGGCTTCTCATTTGGGACGCCCAAAAGAAATCAACGCTAAATACTCACTCGAACCCGTAGCTAAAAGGCTTTCACGCTTACTTCACAAAGAAATCGTCCTATCCAAAGACATTGTCGGCGAGGACGCGCAAAAAAAAGCTGCAAATTTAAAGGCTGGCGAGATTTTAATGCTTGAAAATTTGCGCTTTGAAAAGGGCGAAACGAAAAACGATGAGAATTTAGCCCAAAATTTAGCAAATATGGCTCAAATTTATATCAACGATGCCTTTGGCGTGTGCCACAGGGCGCATTCAAGCGTGGAGGCTATCACTAAATTTTTTGATGAAAATCACCGCGGGGCTGGCTTTTTGCTCTTAAAAGAAATCGCCTTTGCTGAAAATCTCATCAAAAAGCCCGCTCGTCCTTTTGTCGCTGTTGTCGGCGGCTCAAAGGTAAGCGGCAAGCTGCAAGCCCTTACGAATTTGCTCCCAAAAGTCGATAAACTCATCATCGGCGGCGGTATGGCTTTTACCTTTCTCAAAGCACTAGGCTTTGACATAGGCAACTCTCTTTTAGAGGACGAGCTTATCGAAGAGGCGAGCAAAATTCTCATCAAAGGCAAGAATTTAGGCGTGAAAATTTACCTGCCTGTCGATGTCGTAGCCGCCCAAGCTTGCTCGCAAGATGCGGAGATGAAATTCGTGCCTTGCCAAGAAATCCCAAGCGGCTGGATGGGGCTTGACATAGGACCTGCAACAACAAGGCTTTTTAAAGAAGCCATTGCTGATGCGCAAACGATTTGGTGGAACGGACCTATGGGCGTGTTTGAAATCGACAAATTCAGCAAGGGTAGCCTAAAAATGAGCCATTATATCAGCGAAAGCCACGCTACCACGGTTATCGGCGGAGGCGACACAGCCGATGTTGTCGCGCGTGCTGATGATGCTGGTGAGATGAATTTTATCTCAACGGTTGGCGGGGCGAGCTTGGAGCTTATCGAGGGCAAAGAACTGCCCGGCGTAAAACCCTTGCGAGTAAAAGAGAATTTGTAAAATTGAGTGTGAATTTTTCATCAAAAATTCACACTTTACTCAAATTTTCGCTTTGTGCTGTCATCGCAAGACTTGATAAAACAAGATGATAATCAAAATTTACAAGTTTTTGCCATTTTATTTAAAATTTGCAAGCTAAAATTTTAGTAAATAGTTTTTACATTTATATTTTTGTGTTACAATGCCGTTTAAATTACAAAGGCTTAACAATGCTTGAAACAACAAAGTATGAGTTCAAAAATATCACTCTAAACAATACTTACTCACCAAAAGAGATTGATAGTGCTTTCAAAATCATCGAAAATTCGGGTATAGAGTGCGAAAATTTAAATAAGGAATTGAGTTTTAATTTTGATATAGTGGATTTGAAATTTTTAGAGAAAAATGCCGATGGCGCTCTCGTTTCAGCACTCACAAAAGAACTTCAAAAAATCAAATCCTACTCCACAAACAACGGAAAAATGGTGTATGCAAGTTTTAACAAAGATAAAAAAGTTGCCAACAAAAAGCAAAATTCAAAGGCAAGGCTTGCTTATGAAAGCTATAAAAGGGACTTTGATACTCACACAAATGAATTGAGCGGGCTTAATCAAATTTATTGTGCTGATAGCTTGGAATTTTTAAAACAAATGCCTGATAATTGCGTGGATATTGTGCTTACTTCTCCGCCTTATAACTTTGGCATAAATTACAACGGCACAAATGACGCAAATAAATGGCAGCAGTATTTTGAGAAACTTTTTGCGATTTTTAAAGAATGTATAAGAGTGCTAAAAAGCAGTGGGCGCATTATCGTCAATATCCAGCCTATGTTTAGCGATTACATACCAACGCACCATTTTATCAGCAAATTTTTCATTGATGAGGGGCTGATTTGGAAAGGCGAAATTTTGTGGGAAAAAAACAATTATAATTGCAAATACTGCACTTGGGGCAGTTGGAAAAGTCCAGCTGCACCATACTTAAAATACTCTTGGGAATTTATAGAAGTGTTTTGTAAAAATAGCCTTAAAAAAGAGGGCGATAAAGATAAAATTGATATAAGTGCCGATGAATTTAAAGAATTTGTTTATGCGAAATGGAGTTTTGCGCCTGAACGAAATATGAAAATTTACGGACACGATGCAATGTTTCCCGAAAAGCTTGTTGAGCGTTGTTTGAAACTTTTTTCTTATGAAAACGACATTGTTTTAGACCCATTTAATGGCGCAGGCACTACTACAAAAGTAGCTAGTGAATTAAACCGCAGATTTATCGGTATTGATATTGATGAAACATATTGCAAAACGGCAAAAAAACGCTTAAAAAGCATAGAAAGAAATTTATTCAAAAAGAGTTAAAATGAATGATTTAGAATTTTTACAAGCATTCGACAAAGGCTATATCCACGCAAGTAATATGCGAGCCAAATTTGCTCAAAAAAAGCATTTGGATTTTTTACAAACTTGCGTTAAACAATATAAAATCTTTGACGAAACTTTTACAAATGGGGATTTAGCAAAAAAAGTCAAAGCGTGGAATGAGTATTTAAATTTTGTGCGAAAAAATAACCCCTTCACTTCACAATCAAAATTTGAACCGACTATTTTGGAAGAAGTTTTGTTTAGACTTTTTAAACCTATAAAAGAACAAGAAATTGAAATCGGTGGGGCGAAAGCCTACTCAAATTTATATTTTAGCCCTGCAAATTTTGTCGAATTTAAAATAAAAGATAATATAAAAATCAATTACAAAGACCAAGATTTTGCCATTTATAAAAATGTGATTTTTACTTTACAAAATAATGAAAAAATAAAAATGTCCGTGCCTGTCGTGGCTTTTGAGTGTAAAACTTACCTTGATAAAACTATGCTTGAAAGTAGCGTGGCAACAGCTGAAAAAATTAAAGCTGGCAATCCAAGTTGCCGTTTTTGCATAGTTACAGAACGATATGAAGTGGATAAATCAGTAGATATTCGTTCAAGCAGAATAGACCAAATTTATGTGCTGAAAAAGGACGCTAACAAGAGTGATTGTGAGAAAAGAAACATTGAATTTGAAGTTGTCAAAAAACTTATTGATGATACCATAGAGCATTTGCATAAGGATTGGTCAAACATAGAGTGCAATATACGCGAAAATGGCGTAGTGTTGTGAAAATTTAAGACTATATGAAGAAAGGACAATGAATGATTTACGCAGCAAATTTAAAGTGCAACCACAACAAAGCAAGTTTTGAAAATTATGCTGATGAGCTAAATGCCTTTTTAAAAACGCACACAAATGGCGATGAAATCATCGTTTTCCCCCCAAGTGTCGCCTTTGTTTCAAAGGCGTTAAATTTCACACAGGGCGCGCAAAATTTCTACCCTTGCATAAACGGCGCATTCACAGGCGAAATCGGCAAAGAGCATTTAGACGAATTTGGCATTGAGTGCGTTTTAATCGGGCATTCAGAGCGGCGAGTTTTGCTTGCCGAAAACGAAAAGCTCATCAAGGCTAAATTTGACTTCGCCAAAGCGCAAGGCTATCAAATCATCTTTTGCGTGGGCGAGGATGCGAAAATCAAAAGCGAGAGCAAGACAAAGGCATTTTTAAGCGCACAGCTTGAAAGCGTGGATTTAGAGTATGATAAGCTCATCATCGCTTACGAGCCTATTTACTCTATCGGCACGGGAGTGAGCGCAAATTTAAAAGACATAGGCGAAATTTTAGCCTTTTTGCGCGAAAAAACGAGCGCAAAATTACTTTATGGCGGCAGTGTAAATGAAAGCAGTATCAAAGAAATTTTAGCTTTACAGCATTGTGGTGGCGTTCTCATCGGCTCAGCCGCACTTAAAGCAAGTAATTTCATCAAACTCATCAAAGGATAAAAAATGTTAATGCAAGGCAAAAAAGGACTCATCGTAGGGGTCGCAAACAACAAATCAATCGCGTATGGCATAGCAAAAGCCTGCCACGCACAGGGCGCAAAGCTTGCTTTTACCTACTTAAACGAGGCTTTACAAAAGCGCGTTGAGCCTATCGCGCAGGAATTTGACTCAAAGCTTGTTTATGAGCTTGATGTCAATAACGAGGCGCATTTAAATACGCTCACAGACAGGCTCAAAGCGGATTTTGGCGAGCTTGATTTTGTGTTGCACGCTGTGGCTTACGCGCCAAAAGAAGCACTTGATGGCGAATTCGTTGAAACAAGCAAAGACGCCTTTAATGTCGCTATGCAAACTTCGGTGTATTCACTGCTTGCGCTTACGCGCGCTGTGCTGCCTGTGATGAAAGAGGGCGGCTCAATCCTTACTTTAAGCTATCTTGGCGGCGTGAAATTCGTGCCACATTACAATGTAATGGGCGTGGCAAAGGCTGCGCTTGAAAGCAGTGTGCGCTATCTTGCGCGGGATTTGGGCTTGCGTGGAATTCGCATAAATGCTATATCAGCAGGACCTATCAAAACTCTTGCGGCGAGTGGGATAGGGGATTTTAAGATGATTTTGCGCTACAACGAGCTGAATTCGCCACTCAAACGAAATGTCAGCATAGATGATGTGGGAAATTCGGCTATGTATTTGTTAAGCGAGCTTGCAAACGGCGTAACAGGCGAGATTCACTATGTCGATGCGGGCTTTAACATAATGGCTATGGGCGATGTAACCACAGATGATGAGGGCAAAACTGTTCTTTGCTGGGACAAAAAAGAGTAAAATTTGATTTTACTCAGCCTTTTTTAAAGGGTAAATTTATTTTTTATTAAGCCCTTTTTTAAGAGTAAAATTTATTTTTCGCCAAGCCCTTTTTCAACGCCCTTATCAAAAAGCGTGCTGGGTAATGGCTGGATAAATTTTTTGGGAGTTTTGAAGTTTTTAGGGCTTTTTTGAGGTTTAAAGCTTTTTTGGGGCTTGTTAGCTTTTTGTGAGATTTTGCAAAAATTTTGGGAGATTTTTGCCGAGACTTTTTGTCATAAGGATTTTTTGGACTTTTTGTTTTTTGTCCGTCATTGCGAGCGAGCAAGGCGAGCGTGGCAATCCACACCCACCGCGTTGTCATACTGAGCCTTTGGCGAAGTATCCATAATATCCACAGCTAAATTCTCATTATCCTTTGCCAAAGTATCCACGCCTTGCCTTAAACCTTTCAAATCCCCTAAATTTCGTAATGTTGTTAATGTTGTAATCTTTTCGTCTTTTTTGTCATATTGACTTATCTTGTCGCTTTGTGCCACCGCGTTGTCATACTGAAGCTTTGGCTCATCAAGTGGAAAAATCCTTAGGCGAGCTTGGCGAAAAGATACCACAAGAGGACAAAGCAAACATACAAAAGGCTTTGGACGAGTTAAGAGAGGTGCTTAAAAACGAAAACGCCAGCAAGGAAGAAATCGAAAGCAAGATGAAAGCGCTCAGTGATGCCTCGCACAAAATCGCCGAAACTATGTATAAAAAAGACGGCTCAGCTGATGGCGAAGCTAGTAGCAAAGGCAAAAAGGACGATGATGTCATAGATGCGGAGGTGGAGTGAGCCTAGATGACGCTAAATTTACGGCGAATTTAATTTGCTTGAATTTACGGGCAAATTTAAGCGCAAGGTTTAGCAAGCGTGGATTTGATAAGCCTTAAATTTCGCAAAATTTAAGCCACACAATAAGCCCTTGAAAAAAGGGCTTATTTTGTTTTCAAAGCCTAAATTTAAAGCCTTGTTTTTATTTATGATAAAATAGGCTTTTGCTATGATAAATTATAATGAAATTCCTAAATTGTCATTTATTTTCTACAATCATTTTAAATAAAATCCTTATTTTAGATATTTCATAAACAAACATTTGCATTTTGAGCTGAATTTTCGGGGTTGATTTGCATTGAGAATGTTTATATATCTAAAAATTCAAACTTTAAAAAAGATAAAAACTCTCAAACACTTGAATTTTAGTAACTTTTTAAAGTCGTAAATTTTAGGTTATTCTAAAATTCACGCTTTGGCTTGAATTTTTAGTTTTATACAAATTCATTTACTATCTCAAACGAGCAAAAATTTTTGAAAATTTAAGCTATCTTTAAGAATACATTAAG
>OBCH01000090.1_pt1 | contig 23816 bp, 20 predicted proteins | sample 1495941 | NCBI WGS metagenome assembly OBCH01 (sample SAMN03418276, study PRJEB22391) | human gut metagenome | biome: human-gut; feature: organic feature; material: feces | host: Homo sapiens | place: Tanzania | collected 2013-01
GTGGAGAGATATTAAATTTACCTCTGCAAACCGCGCTTCAAGCCGTTTTCTCTGCCCTGTGGAAAGTTTTGTCGTGGTGATTTGTCCGTTTATAACTTGTGTTTTTTGTGAAAGCTCTAAAATTTCGAGCCAGCTTGCGATTTTAGCTTCGCTAGCTAAGCTCTCATCGCAAATAGCTTGCGTGAAAAGATGAAAATCGCTGAAAATTGCGGTGATTAAAGAGCGATACTGCGCTTTGTTGCGCTCATTTATGGGCGTTTCGTCTAAGTAAATCGTCCCGCTACTTGGGGCGATGAGAGCGCACAAGAGCAAGGAAAATGTGGATTTGCCGCTGCCATTTTTGCCGATGAGAAAGACAAGCTCGCCCTTGTGGATTTCAAGGCTTGTTGGTGCAAGCGAAAACTTGCTGTCATAGTGAAAACTGACTTTGTCAAAGCGCACAGAGTGCCAAATTTTGGGCGCTTTGACAAGGGCAAAATCGCCCTTATGCTCGCTGAGTGCTAAATTTTCGATTTTATCCAAAGAAACCTTTGCCATTAAAAGTGTGGGAATCGTGTCTATGACACCCATCAGCGGCGTGCGCAAAAAGAGTATGGCGATGGCGATGGTTGTGGCACTTTCTAAACTCGCCCAGCCAAAGCGCAAGGAAAGGTAGAATTCAAAGCCAACAAGGGCTAAAAAGCCTACATTTGAGAAGTTGCCTGATAGGCTTTGAAAAAGCGCACCCATCACATTTGTGTCGCGCTTGCCCTTTGCGTGTTTTTCAAATTCATTCTCATAATAAAGCTTAGCCCTGTAAGCGTTTAAAGCTAGCTCTTTGCGCCCGTCAATGATATTTTCATAGTCTTTTTGCAAGGCATCATCTATCTCGCGCGATTTTCTAAAATACTGATAATCTTTCATCAAAAAGCGATAATCCACAAGGAACAAAAGCGCGATGAAAACCGAGCAAAAAAGAAAAATTTTAGGCGATAAAAGATAAAGATAAAATGAGCTTGCGATGATGAGAATCAGGGACTGGATAAAGTCTGGAAAGCGCAAAAGCCCGAAAGATATGATACGCACATCGTTGTTAAGGCTTGCAAGTAGCTTTGCTTTGGTGATTTGCTCTATCTTTAAAAAGGGCGTGTCAAGGATTTGTTTGACGAGCCTTTTTTGCATTTTAAAGATGAAATTTTGCCCAAAACGCGCCAGCGAAATCTCCACAAAAAGTGAGCAGGCGAAAAAGGTAAGCAAAAGGGCGGCAAAATAAGCTATGTAAATGCCCTTTTCATCGCCACTTTTAAGCAAATACTCGTTGATAAAAGCCAAAGTGCCAACGCCGAGCAAACTCGTAGCCACGCTTAAAAGCAAAAACGCCAAAACCTTGAATTTGTGAGCGATAACAAGCTGAATGATGAATTTCATCGTGCTTCCTTAATGTGGCAAAGGCGTGAATTTAACGCCATAATTTTACTCTTGTGAGTTTAGCACAATACCATCAATAAAAATCAACTATTATGGTAAATTTAGGCTTTTGCTTGAATGTTTGCGCTTTTAAAATGAGATTTTTAATGAATTTTTGAAATGAGTTTTTCAAGGTAAATTTTTAAAATGAATTTTTGAAATAAAATTTGTAAATAAACTTTAAGGCAGGTTTTTTAAAATGAGTTTTAAAACAAACTTTTCAAAAGAAATTCAAGGCTTTTTAAAAAGCCTTGAATTTTGTGTGCTAAATGCTACTGCTTGCACTTTTGAGCTACAAGTTGGCGGCGCATATAGGCGATTTTGCTTTGCAAAGGCAGCTCTTTTGGGCAGTTGTCCTCGCAAGCAAGCAAGCTCATACAGCCAAAAACGCCATCATCATCGCCCACAAGCTCGTAAAAATCCTCCACGCTTCTGTGGTCGTGCGGGTCTTGCAAGTAGCGAGCCGTGCGCAAAAGCCCTGTCGCGCCGATGAAATTTGGGCGCATTAGCTTAGTAGCGCAGCTTGCAAGGCAAATGCCACACTCTATGCACCTGTCAAGCTCAAAGGTTTCATCAGCCACGGCTGGCTCGATTTTTTCTTCAAGTTTGCTTATATCAACTTCTTTTTCGTTATGCACCCAGCTTTCAACGCGCTTGCACATACCCTCAAACCACTCGCCTGTATTGACGCTCAAATCCTTGATATGCCTAAACGCAGGCAGGGGCATAAGCTCGATAACGCCGTCTTTGTAGTCCTTTGTGAGCGTTTTGCAAGCAAGCTTTGGCGTGCCGTTTATCATCATCGCGCAGCTTCCGCAAATGCCCGCCCGACAAACAAAGTCAAAGCTCAAATCCGCATCAAATTTCTCACGAATCTGAGTAAGACACACAAACACCGTCATAAAGGGCGTTTCTTCAAGCTCATAAGTAGCAAAATACGGCTTTGAAATTTTGCTTAAAGGGTTGTATTTAAACGCCTTAATCGTTAGTTTTCTACTCATAATCAACTCCTGTTCTTTGATTTGGGGCTTTGTATTTGGCTTGCAACTCATAGTGCATTAGCGCGTCTTGAATTTCATAGCGGTTTTTGCCCTCTTGTTGCATTTTGGCTGTGATTTCATCAACCTCAGCTTGGCGTTTGGCGCTGAGCGGATTTTCGATGATATTGCCTTTGGCGCCGTATCCGCGGAATGCTGGAGGCATTTCCATTTTCATAATGTCAAGCTCCTCATACTCCACTTGTGGCGAAGTTTCGCCCTCTACCCAAAAGGTGTTGGTGCGTTTCATCCACTTTTCATCATCGCGTTTTGGATAATCCTCTCTATAATGCGCCCCGCGGCTTTCTGTGCGAAGTAGCGCGCCTTTGGCTACGCAAAGTGCGACTTTAAGCATTCTTGGCACGCGGTAAGCCTCCTCTAACTCGGGGTTAGCGCAATCAAGCTCCTTGCAATGCACCTTGACATCAAGGGACTCTTTGTAAAGGGTTTCAAGCTCATCAACGGCTTCTTGCAAGGTTTTGCCCGTCCTAAAAATCGCCACTTTTTCCCACATAAGCTCTTTCATCTTGTTTTTAATGTCAAAGACATTGTGTTTGCCCGTCTTGCTGACAAGGCTTTTAAGATAATCATACTCTTGTGAGAGATATTTTTTGACTAAATTTGTGTCGATTTTCTCGCCGTTGTTTTTGCAATACTCGGCAAAATAATCGCCCACTATCATACCAGCCACGACAGTTTCAGCGCAGGAATTTCCGCCTAAGCGGTTAAAGCCGTGCATATCCCAGCACGCAGCTTCGCCGCAAGCAAAAAGCCCGTTTAGCCACTGACTTTCGCCGTTTGGCTTGGTGCGAATGCCACCCATACAATAATGTTGCATAGGAAGCACAGGCGCCCAGCCCTTTTCGCCCTCATCAGCAGGGTCTATGCCGTTGAAAGTTTTGCAAATGTCTTGCACATCGCGTAAATTCTTTTCAATGTGCGCTCGCCCTAAAATCGAAATGTCAAGCCATAAATGGTCTCCATAAGGGCTTTTTACGCCCTTGCCCTTGCGGATATGCTCCATCATTCTGCGACTTACGACATCGCGGCTTGCAAGCTCTTTTTTCTCTGGCTCATAATCAGGCATAAAGCGGTAGCCATCAACATCGCGCAAAATTCCGCCATCCCCACGACAACCCTCAGTCAGCAAAATGCCACTTGGCACGATAGGCGTTGGGTGAAACTGCACCGCTTCCATATTTGAAAGGCGGCAAAGTCCTGTTTCAAGGGCTATGGCTGCGCCCGTTCCCTCGCAAATAACGGCGTTTGTGGTTTGTTTATAAACTCTACCATAACCGCCTGTGGCTATCATCGTGCCGCGAGCGACAAAGGCGATAAGCTGTCCATTTGTCAAGTCTCTTGCAATCACGCCCAAGCAGCGTTTGCCATCGTGCATTACGCGCACGGCTTCCATTCTGTCGATGATTTTAACTTGATTTTTGATGGCTTCATTTGCCACGCCATAAAGCATACAATGCCCTGTCGCATCGGCGATGAAACAGGTTCGCCATTTTTTCGTGCCGCCAAAATCGCGAGCGTTGATTAGCCCGTGTGCGCTTTCTTTTTCTTCTATCGTGGTGCGCTCAGCGTTGATGACAACGCTTCTAGGTCCTTTGGTAACCCTAGTCCAAGGCACGCCCCACGCCGCAAGCTCTCTAACCGCCTTTGGCGCAGTTTGGGCAAACATTCTTGCCACTTCTTGGTCGCAACCCCAGTCAGAGCCTTTTACCGTGTCGGCAAAATGCACATCTTCGTTGTCTCCCTCGCCCTTAACGCTGTTAGCAAGGCTTGCTTGCATACCGCCTTGCACGGCTGCTGAGTGCGAGCGTTTTACAGGGCAAATGCTTAAAAGCGTTACGCTTTGTCCGCTTTTTGCCACTTCAATCGCCGCTCTTAAACCCGCTAAACCACCGCCTACTACTAAGGCATCGCTGTATTGTATATTCATATCTTACTCCATATCCTTAAATTTAGGCTACTAAGCCGATTTTGATGAAAGCAGCAAGGCTCAATGCGCCAAGTGCTAGGAAAAACACGCTGATTACCCATTTAGCTGTTTTGAGTTTTTTGCGGCTTGCTTTGGCGTCTTTGCCCTCAAACCAACCCCATTTCACGCAAAGGCGGTAAAGTCCCACGCTGCCGTGCAACTCCACGCAGATAAGCAGCACGATATAAAACGCCCACATAAAGTGGTTGATAACCCTGTCCGCACTCATCGCACCGCTGATTTTGTCGGCGTTTGTGATGATGATGATGAGGTGAGCTGAGCCTAAAAAGAACATTACAAAGCCCGTGAATGCTTGCACCCACCACAAAGTCGTGTCTTCGTGCTTTATCATCTTCGTGTGAGTGCGTAAAATTTGGAACTGCCTAAAATTGATAGGAAATTTACGCATCGCAAGCCCCGCGTGAATGATAAAAATCATCAGCACACAGGCGGCTAGAAATGAAGTGATATAGCTCATAATCGGATTGTCATAGACAAATCGTAGCTCCAAAAAATGAACCACTGAGTTGAAAAATTCCTCGCTGACTAAAATCGTGGATACAAAAAACATATGCAACCACATAAAAAGCCCGAGAAAAAGCCCCGTAGCACTTTGGATAAAATCAAGACGCGCTGGCATTTTGCTCTTTTTACCCTCGATGCTTCGCCCTAAAAAACCTTCGATAAGCTGACTCATCGTTACTCCTTGTGAAAAATTTGAAATTTCGTAGGCTTATTATAATTTAAATATCATTAAATTTCAATTAAATTTCAAAAAATTTGAGAAAAAAGTAAAAAAGTAACAAATTCAGCTTTTTGCAAAATTCTTTTAGCAAGGCGTTGATGATGAGCGGAATTTTGCTTAAATTTATGTGAATTTGCGGTGTTATGGGGCGCAAAAGGCGTGTCAATGCGCCTTGCTTGCCTTTTTAAGATAAAGCCACAAAAACACGGCGCCTGCGAGCATTATCAGGCTTAAAATCTGCCCCATAGTGAAATTTAGCGCGACAAAGCCGAGTTGAAAGTCTGGTTCTCTGAAAAATTCGCACACAAAACGAGCTAGGGCATAGCTGATGAGATACACTACGATGAGCTGCCCTTCAAAATGCTTGAATTTACGGGCGAAAAACACCACGAAAAACACCACAACGCCCTCCAAAAAGGCTTCATAAAGCTGCGAAGGATGGCGAAGTGCGCCATTTGCATAACTCCCCCACGGCATATCCGTCTCGCGCCCGAAAAGTTCTTGGTTTAAAAAGTTACCTATGCGCCCAAAAGTGTAAGCCAAAGGCACGCTAATGCCGACTAAATCAAGATAACGCCATATATTTTGCTTGTAGAATTTGCAAAAAAGTATGGTAGCAAGCAAAAAGCCCACCACAGCACCGTGATAACTCATTCCGCGAATGCCGACAAAGTTGCCATTTATGTCAAAGGGGTTGAAAATCTGCCACGGACGCGCCAAATACCAAGCTGTGTGCGCGTCATAAATGAGTATATAGCCTATGCGCGCGCCTAATATCACGCCAAGTTCTACCCAAAGGAAATAGCTGTCAAGCATTTTGTCGCTAATGTCTATCTTGTCGCGCTTTACGAAAATTTTAGCGATGAAAAGTGCGAGCAAAAGGGCTGTAACATACATTAAGCTATACCAATGCACCTTAAAACCGCCTATGGTAAAGGCAACGACATTGAAATTTGAGTAGATATTTTGCCAAAAGTCCATTAAAAATCCTGCAAATTCGCCCTTAAAAGCGCGATGAAAAAACCTTAATGATGAATTTTATGTCAATTTCTCCATCATCACGCGAGCGCAAGTCAATGGGCGTTTCAAGCTTGATAAGGCTTTGATAGCCCTTTAAATCCTCGATAAAACGATAAAAAATTTTAGGATTGTCCATCACGGCACTTACATTAAACTCGCCAAGCAAATACTCAGGCTTTTTTTTGTGCTTGATTTCGCTTAAAACAGGCTCGAAAAAATAATTCTCCAAAAAGCCCACTAAATGTGTCTTGTTAAAGTCCGCATCAAACTGAGTCAAAAGCTCTTTGTTGTCCTTTTCAAGCCCTTGCACGCGCTCTAAACTCTCTTGAAAGCTCTCATTGACGGCGTAATTTATGCTATTTTGTGAGCTAAGTTCAGCCATAGAGCTTTTGTAATCCTGCAAAATCGGCATTATCAAAAACATTATCAAGCCTCCGCACAAGCAGATGAAAAGTAGGCTGTAAAGCACAAGCTTGGTGATATTGATTTGCTCTAAACTTCTATCGTTCATTGTTTTCCTCTATGGTGTTGATACTTGTGAATTTAAGCCAGCCATTTGCCAGCGGATAAAAGCTCACTTCACTCTTGTTAAAGATACTTTTTAAGGGCGTTTGGATAAGCAAAGAAAAAATTTCGCGCGTGGGCGTGATACCTTTTAACTCTAACTTTTTTTTGTCCATATACAGGTGTTCAAGGCGAATGGAATTTGAGTCTATCACAAAGCCTAGCAAGTTTTTCATCACCTTTTCAATCTGCTCATTTGAGCCGCGCTCGCCCGTAATGCTTAAAGACAAATCCTTTCTTTGCGTAAGCAGCTCAAAAAGGGCGTCATTTTGCGCAATGCCCTCTTGCAAAGCCACAGCTTCGAGCTTTTTGTTTTCAACCTGCGCTTTCATCGACATCACACGGGCATTTGCAAAAGAATAAATCGTAAAAATCACGCCCAAACACACAGCAAAAAACAGCACCCAAATTTTCGTAAAAAGGCTTACAAGCGGCTTGATACGCGGACGGACAAAGCTATAAGTCATATTTCAAGCTCCTTACGCATTAGCTCGTTCATCAGGTTGAAAGTGTCGATTTTAACGACTTCTGGCTTGATGAAAATCTCGCCCTCTATGTAGTCAAGCACCGCTTGGCTAATATCTGAGTTGTCAAAAAACACCACTTCATCGATAAATTTAGCTTCATATAAAGAATTCGTGTAAAATTCCTGCACTCCGCCAAATATACAAGAACACATATCCATATCGCTGCCGAAATTACTCAAATCCATAGCTGAATTTGCGATATATCTTTCATCTGGGGCGTTTTGGGCTGCTTCATCAGCGTTTGCGGGCGCATTTTGCGGGGCATTTTCGCTAGCGTCCTCTCGTATCAAGCCCGCTACTTCCTCGCCTACCTCAGCATCTGGCATTTCATCAAGGCTGATTGAATCCTCGTCTAAATTGACTATGTTTTGCGTGCTCAAATCATAAAATTTACCAAAACTTATGCGCTTGTTTTCGCAAATCATCAGCGCAAGGTAGATAGAGTGGCGAAAGACAAAGAGCGTATTTTTGTCTTTTTTGAGCTTGGTTTTGGTGTTGATACAATGATAAAGCAGCATAAAGGGCGAAAAAAGCAAATCAAGCTCGCCATAATCCTCAAAAAGCCTTTTATACTCCCTAACGCTAGGCTTTGGAGCGCAAATTTGAGCGTTTAAAAGCGTTAAACTTTGCGTTTGCCTGCTGTCAATGCCGAATTTCCCAAGCTCACCCGCACCCAAAACAGGCGCAAGTGCCTGCTCGCTAGCGTCAAAAAAAGCACCGATATAATAAATTTGAAAATTCTGGCTCAAATTATCCACATATTGCAAGAGCTTTTTTTTGTCCTCAAAGCTTTTTTCGTAGGTTTTGACGACTTTATCGCCGCGAATGCTGCGTGCGCGAACGGCGTGCTTGTTGTCCTCAAAAATCACACAGATGAGAAGCTGAGCGACAAAGTTTCTCAAAAACATTTCATTCCTTTTTAAAACTATCTAACTTTGAAATGATAGCAAAATTTTCTTGGATTTTTGCCTTTGCTTCGTTTTTCTCTAAATTTTTTACGCTAATAGGTGCTGAAATGCGGTATTTTATGGTGCTAAAAGGCTTTGGCAGTATCATTTTGTCCCAGCTTTTAAATTCCCAAAAGCGGCTCGCTTCATAGTTTAAAAGCAAAATCGGCACATCTTTTTTTTGAGCAATACTCACAGAACCATCAGAAATAGAGCGGTAAGGTCCGCGCGGTCCATCAGGCGTTATCACTACATCATCGCCCCCATCAAGTGCGCGAAAAGCCTGCCTTATAGCCTCACGCGCTCCCTTAAAAGTGCTGCCTCTTATGGTGTCTATGCTGAAATTTTCGATATTTTGCGCGATAATCTCCCCATCTTCGTGCTGCGAAATCATCACAAAAGCCCGCTTTTTGCCATACCAAAATTTCCTAAACACAAAGGGCATCAGCATCAGCCGTCCGTGAAAAAAAAGCAGCACGCAAGGCTTTTCAAGCGGGTGTCCATCATAAATCTTGCGGCAGCTTAAAAACAGCGCCCATTGCGCCAGCCAAATGAGCCTTGCGGCGATTTTGATGACAATGGGCTTTTTGCTGAATTCCTTAAATTTCGTCATAAAATGCCTTTAAAATTCACGCTTTTTGGACTTGAATTTGCATTTTTGGGGCTTAAATTCACGCTTTTGCTTAAATTTTTCATCATTACTCTTTACTCTGTGCTTGATAAAGCCTGTGTTTTTTACTCATTTGAAGCACTTGCCTTTTGACTTTTAAGCTTTTCAACGACATTGATATAAGGCACACCATTATCAAGCCAAAACCATTCTTTGACATTTTTTGTAATAGCTTCATTATGCACTGCATTGTTAATCGTAAAAATGCCTACACGCGCCAAGTCGTTTTTATCGCCACTTGAAAGGTAATTGCATTTATCTTGTTTAACGAGCTTTGCTTCTTTTGCTATCTCATCAAGGTAAGCATAAAGCTCATCAAGTTTATATTTGCCCTCACGCAAAATCTTTTCCTCATCTAGCACTATCCTCACACTTCGCATTTTGCCCCTTTCGTATCTTAATGAAAGCGATTATAAAGAAAAATTCTTAATCAAAAGCAAAGCCCACAAACAAGCGTTTAAGCGTGGCAAAACGGGCTAATGATTTGGGCGCAAAATTTAAATCAAAGCGTAAATTCGCTCAAAAGCGTTTGTTTGGGCGGTAAATTTAGCAAAGGTGCAAACGCTAGATTTAATTAAGGGTTGCGTTTCAGCACGCCTTGCACGCGCTTTACTGAGTCAGCTTGGGCTAAGGATAAACGCACTATGGAGTTTTTCAAAGCCCGTAAAGAATGCGGTTCGTTTGCTTTAAGGCACACCATATCAAGCTCTTTAAGCACTACCTTTTCGCTAGCCACGCTAAATTCAAGCTCTCCGCGAAGCAACTGCACGCTAATGTCAAAGGGAGCTTTATGCTCTTTCATTTGGCTGTTTTTGGGCATTAGGATTTGGATTTCTTTCGCGCTTTCATTTTGCGCAAGCACGCTCACAACGACATTTTCGCCGCTAAATTCAGCATTTTGCCAAGCAATAACCTGCATTTTCGTCCTTTTTGTGTGAATTTGGGCTAAATTCTAGCTAAATTTGTGCGCATTTAGCTTAACAAAGGTTAAGTTTGCCCTTAAATTTGCACTCATAAACAAAGCAAAACCAACAAAGCAAGCGCAAAGCCTGCAAAATAAGCGTTAAAGGGTGTTAAAAAGTGGTGGATTCAGCAGGACTCGAACCTGCGACCAACCGGTTATGAGCCGGTTGCTCTAACCAACTGAGCTATGAATCCACAAAGTTAGAGTAAAATCGCTGTGAAAGTATCAAAAGCAAAATTATAGTGTAAAATTCTTAAATTTTGTGTTAATTTTGCTAAAAAATTTCAAATTTTCGCTAAAAGGGCGATTTGTGGGCTTTTGCGGTGCGAAAAATTCAGGCTTTTGAGCTAAAATTTATAAATTTTTGATAAATTCTACCGCTTCATAAGCATTTGCTTTGAGCAAAACGCCGTATTTTGCTAAATTTTGCTCGCTTTCATAGCCACAAGTTAGCCCTATGCACGAAATTTCAGCATTTTGCGCCGCCTTTATGTCTAAATGCGTATCGCCGACCATAAAGGCATCGGCTTTGCCCTTATCTAAAAGCGTCAAAGCCCTTAAAATAGGCTCAGCACTTGGCTTTGGCTCGCTCACATCGTCCCTGCCAACCACAGCATTAAAAAGGTGCAAAACGCCCAAATTTTGCAAAATAGCCTTGCTGGACGCCGTGCCTTTTGTAGTTACTACTGCTAAATCCGCAAAATCTCGCGCCACATTCAAAGCCTCTTTAACAAGCGGTAAAAGCGTGGTTTGAGCAAGATAAATTTGCAAATAATGCGCCTTGTAAGCTGCTATGCGCTCAGCAATTTGCTCGCCCACAAAGCCCAAATTTGCAAACATTATGTCAAGCGGAAAGCCTATCATAGCCTTTATGCGCTCATCATCAAAGTGCGCCTGCGTGTCTTGTAAAGCCACTTCAAAAGCCTCCAAAATCGCCTGAGTGCCGTCTATAAGCGTGCCGTCTAAATCAAAAAGTATGGTTTTTTGTTTTTTTGCTTTTTTCATAGGCGAGATTATAGCGAAAATTTTACACTTTAAGTTGCGTTTGATAGATAAATTAAAATCTGTGCCATATAAAACTTTTAATTCCTTTGGTGCGTTGTTCGCATAGTTCTTTGACTTCTTGAATTTTCTCACTTGATTTGTTTTTACGCTTACGATGAGCTTTGCGGCTTGTCCTTTTCATAGAATTTAAAACAAATGTCTTTCTATAATGTGTGTTTTTTGAGTTTCTAAATTTAGCAACATTGAATTTAAATGCGAAATTTGCGTTTCAAGCTTTTCTATGCAAGAGCTGATTTTTTCTTGCTCTTTTAAAGGCGGTAGTGGGATTTTTAGCCCCTCTACACGCTCTATTGACGCTCTTAAAGTCCTACTAAAACCAAATTTAGCTCCCTCATTTTCTAATGCAAATTGCACGATTTTTGCTTTGCCTTTATCTTCTTTCACGCTTAAAACTCCGCAATGGTCAGTAGGATAAAATGGCGTATTTTTTGGCATAAATCCTACCATCCAGTCGCCATCTATTCCCCACAAAACGCTCTCTTTATCGTAATTTTCTAACAACTCTTTATTGATAAAGCCAAAGGGTTTTAACACATTTGCGCTATATACTGGGATTTTGCCTTGTGCGTGTAGCTCGCTGTCAAGCACTCGCTTGCCGATTTTAAGTTCAAAAATGCTTTTATCTCCGAGTTTTGCTCTCTCCCAGCCTTGTTGTGGTGGGTGTGGCAAGGCGTTTAAATCTTTTTGCAAAGCGTTTAAATCAAATTTGAAATTTAAAGAAAGGGCTTCAAAGGTGTTTTGAAATTCTAAAAGTGTATTTAAAATTTCATTTACTAATCCCCCCCCCCCAGCATTATTGTTGTCATTTTCACAAATGCCGCACTTAATCAAAATAGCCTTTATAAGTTTTTTATATTCATCAATATTCATTCGTATGGTTTGGTATTGCTTTTCTATTTCTTCGCACTCTGCTACGATTTGTTTTTGAATTTCAAGTGGCGGTTTAGGGATTTGTATGTTTTTAAATTGTTTCAAATCTAGGTTTCTTATTCCGCTCATTCCGCTTTGCATTGTAAAAGTCAAACCTTGTTGATAAATAAAATTTAACACTAAATGCAAATAAAATGGATTTAAATCGTTTCTTGTAACCTTTAAGCGAGTTGTAAAATTTGAAAAAGAATATAATTCATCTGTTTTTAGATTAAATATAACAACTCTGCCAACTGCTTGGGTATTGCTTCCGCCCGATTTTTCTATGATAATATCACCATACTCTAATTTTCTTTTATCAAATTTGCTTTTTTCAACTTCAAGTTCTGGGTATTCAGAATCTAGCTTTAAAGTGCCATTCATTGAAAAGTTTGTATTTCTAATTACCTTGACTTTGATAAATGGTGGTTTTTTCCCTGTCCATAATCCACCTATAAAATCTCCACATTCTGCGATTTTCACCATCTCGAATCTAGAATCTACAAATGGATTCGCGCTATTTGTGGTATTTTGTGTGGCAGGATTTAGGCTAATCGCCTTGCTAAACTCTGCGCGGGTAAAATCAAGCATATCTACTAATCTAGCTTTGCGTGCGTAGGGTTGGAGCTCGGGCGGGATTTCACTATTTAGATTCATATCTTTGCTCTCTTTAAAATGTGCATAGAAATTTTGGAGTATGTAGTAGTTGAGCTTATTTGTGTCGTGCTGATTTTTGGGGTTATATAGCGGGGTTTGAATGTCAGCTATGTTAGTCGTATTAAGATAATGGATTCCCTCTTGTCCTTTTGTGGTGCTCCAATAATAACCTAAAAATTTCTTTTGCTCTTTTATATCATTTGGAGATTTTATGATAATCGGCATAGAATCTATGCAGTAGCAAAAATACAAAAATTTTTCACATTCTTTTTGTTGTATAAATTCTATTTCGCTTTGGGTGGGAACGAATGGGTTATTTTCTTTGTATTTGGTTGATTTTTCATTATATTGGGCTTTTTGTTTTTCTAGAATTTGCTTATATGCTGTTTTGTATTCTTTAAAACTTTCGCTTATATAGATTTGTGAATCTTGGGTGAGGGTTAGCGCAAATAACGCTTTTAGCTCATCTTTATCAAATCCCCTAAATGTCGCGTATCGCTCTAAAAGTGGCAAAAAATTATCATAAATGCTTGATAATTGCTCTATTTTGCCCTGCAAAATATGCTTTATAAAATCCTCATAGATGTCATCATTTGTCATTTTTGTGTTTTGTCTTTGTGGTTTTCGTATCGCATAGAGGATTATAGGCTGTGTGGTTGTTTTGAAAAATGTTTGATTGCCAAATGCGCAAATGCTTATGATATAAAAATCACGCAACAAAATCTGCAAAGTTTTAATGTCAATTTCTTGTCCTTTATCAAGCAATGTGCTTGGCAATACAAGAGATAAGACACCGCCACTTTTTAGCGCATTGCTTGCTTTTTCTATCAAAAAGCATTGTATTTTGTCGTTTTTTTCTATATCAATATTTTTGTTAAAAAGCTCGTATTGCTCTCTGTCGCTTTGTGTGAGATTGGCTAAAAACTCATCAACAGAATAAGGTGGGTTTGAAATAAGGACATTGCAAGATTGCTTTTCAATAACGCCAAATTTTAGCGAATCATCGGCTTTGATATGAGAATCTATGCCGTGCATAAAAGAAGCGATTTTAGCGATTTTGGCAAGTCTAGAATCTTTATCAATGCCTAAAAAGGTAATATCTTTGCCTTTGTGAAATTCTGCGTATTGCGTGAGAAAATGTCCTGCCCCGCACGCAAAATCTAGCACTTGTGTTTGTTTAAAAATAGGCAAAGAGTTGATAATAAAATTTACCAATGGCACAGGAGTGAAATACTGCCCCTCTTGTTGGGGCATATCGTGTATATAAGTCTCAAAATAATCGCCCAAAATATTGCTATCTTTGGTGTCTGTAAAGCGGATATTTTGCAGGCTTTGCACCACAGGCAAAAGAATTTCAAAGTTTTTGTCAAATTGTTTTTTGTTATAAACCTCGATAAAATTAAAATCGCCATTAGAAAAGTATTTGAGTTCGTTAAAAATATTTTGGATTTTCCTGCGCACAGCAGTATCGCTAAAATGCGGGCTAAAGGCTTTATCAATGCTATCTATGGAATGGTAAGTAATGCTTTGATTAAGGTATTTTTGCATTCCTATTTTGTAGAGATTTTGCAGTCTATCGACTAACTCAAAAGGTGTATCGGCATTATATCCTTTCCAAAAAAATGCTAAATCATCTTTGTTTTCTAACTCATCGGTAATCTTACATAGCAAAAGATTCATCAATTTATTTAACGCCAATCCCCTATCGCCGACAGCGTTTGCTCTTAAAATAGTCGCCCATTCGTGGCGTTTCTTTTGCATAGAGCTAGAATCTATGTGAAAAAGACTCTTTAAAGTGGGTTTTTGACTTGATATATCATAACACTGAATCTGTGGCTCAAAAATGCCATTTTCACTCTTTTCGCCCGAATAAGTATGTTTCCATACTTCAAACAACTCTTTTACGCTAGATGCGTCTTTGTAGCCTTGCTTGTTATGGTCTTTAAGATAGCTTGGGTTATCTTGCATTGTGATAATGTAGTTTTCATATTTTAGCGCGCAATCCACGCTAAAATCACTCGTGTAAAGGCAAAGAAACTTCACGCTTTTTTCTTGCCAAAAATAGCTAAAAAGCTGTCCGCCGTCAGTTTGCATTCTGCGCCACTCTTTCATAAATTCGCTATTTTTGCTATCTGTCGTTTTACATTCTATGAGTAAATAAGGCTTTTGTTCGTTGTCTCGCACTAAAATGTCCGCCTTGCCACCCTTTGCCTCGCGCCCTAAATTCCATCTAGGCTCTAACTCGATATGTTCTTTTTTATAGCCCTTTTGCAAAAGCCTATGCACGCACTCAAAAACGACAAAATTTTCAGGCTTAGAGAAGTTGCTCGTGGTGTCATCGTGGATAATAATGCCATTTGGCTCGCTTAGATTCGCGCTTGTATTTGCAGGATAGATGAGCTTTTTTGCTTTAAAATCAACTTTTAAAGTGGTGTTATTTGCAAATGTTTTACTGAAAATTTGCATAGGTTTTTCTTTAAAATCAAGCAAGATAAGCAAATCTTTAAAATTTTCTTTTGTTATCATCTTGTGCCTTTTATCAAATAATCTTGTGATTATAGCAAATTTTTGTTAAATCACTTTATCAAAGCCGAAATTTCCTTGAAATTCGCGTGCTTGCTGTCTTTTAAAAGGGCAAACACAACGCTCTCACTTGGCAAAACGCTTAAATTTTCAGTCGCTGAAAGAGAGTGAAAAAAGTTAAGTGCCATTTCATAGCTTTTGCCACTGCGTGAGCTGATGCAATCGCCCACCACAACGCATTCATAGCCCAAATTTACAGCTTGCATTACGCTTTGAAGCACGCAAATGTGAGCTTCTATCCCAAAAATGACAAGGGTTTTGCACCCGCTTTGCTTGATAAATTCTTTTATGCCCTCATCATTAAAAATGCCAAAGCTCGTTTTTTCAAGCACTTTTGCGTTTTGAGGAATTTTTATTTGCTCGCAAGTTTTGCCAAGTCCCTTTGGATACTGCTCACTCACTAGGCTTTGTGCGCCTAAAATTTCAGCCACTTGCAAAAGCAAATTTGCATTTTTTATTACCTCATCTTTGTGCGCCATTAAGGGTAAAAGCCTTTCTTGTATGTCTATGCAAACAAAGAGCGTATTTTTGGTATCAAGCAACATTGAGTGTCCTTTTGTGTTTCATTTCATAAATTCTAGCCTAAAATCCACATAATTTTTGCAAATTTTGCCCTTGAATTTATAAAATTCACCTTGCAAGGTTACAAATTTTTACAATCTTTAAGCCAAATCCACAAATTTAAGGCTGATTTTAGCCCTTAAAAGGCGTTAAAATTTAAAGATTTTTTGTATAATGCTGGGCAAGATTATGTTGTAAAGTGTTGTTATGCTTGAAATTTTACATTATTCATTCTTTCAAAATGCCCTTGTCGCCGCGCTTTTAGTGAGTGTTGCGTGCGGGATTATCGGTTCGCTTGTGATGATAAATCGCCTTTTTTCGATGGCTGGGGGCATTACGCACGCGGCATTTGGGGGCATAGGCGTTGCTTTTTACTTTTCTTTGCCCGTGCTTGCAAGCGTGAGTGGCTTTACGCTCGCGCTAGCCTTGCTCGTGGCGTTTTTAAGCAAACGATACCCGCACCGAAGCGATAGTATCATCGCTGTGATTTGGGCGTTTGGAATGGCTTTTGGACTCATACTCATCGATATGAGTGCGGGCTATCAAAGCGATATGATGGGCTATTTGTTTGGCTCGATTTTAGCCCTTTCGCAAGCGGATTTGTGGCTAATGCTTGGCATTGACACCCTTTTCATCGCCCTTGTCATCGCATTTTACAGGCAATTTGTCGCCATCAGTTTTGACAAGGAATTTGCCCTTTTGCGCGGGGTGAGCGTGAATTTTTTTTATTATTTACTCATCGCTATGATAGCCTTTTGCGTGGTGATTTGCATTCGCGCTGTGGGGCTAATCCTCATCATAGCCTTGCTTAGCGTGCCTTGTTTTATCGCAGAAGCCTACACTAAAAGGCTTGGAACGATGATGATTTTATCTTGCGTTTTGAGCGCACTTTTTTGCATTTTGGGGCTGGTGTTAAGCTATGTGCTGAATTTAAGCGGCTCAGCAAGCATTATAATGGTAGCGTGCGTGGGCTTTGCGCTGGCTTTACTCTTTAAAAAACGCTAAATTTAGGCTTTGGTTTTAAAAATTTGCTTTTGAGTGTGTGATGAGCGTGATTTTAAGATTTTTAAAAGCACACACCACAATGGCACTGACATTGCAAAAATCTTAAAAAAAACAAGCGCAGCAAGCCAAAAACGCGACACAAATTCAAGGCAAATTTATGAAAGATTGATTGAAAAATGCTAAAATTTGATTTTATTTTGAAATTTGACACTCACAAAGGGGCAAGATGATAAAAATCGGCATTTGCGGTTCGCTTGGGCGAATGGGGCAAGAGATAAGGCAGTGCTTGGAAAGTGAAGCGCACAAGGACACGGCGCAGGATAAAAGTGGCGCACAAAGCAAAGATAGCGCAGCGCAAAGCAAAGTAGGCGATGAAAACGCCGCTGTTTTGGGCTTTGCTTACGATAAGGGCGGGGATTTGGGCGAGCTTTTTAAAAATTCAAGCGTGATTATTGATTTTTCGGCTTTAAGCGCGACAAAGGCTTTGCTTGACTTTGCGCTTAATGCTCCAAAACCCCTTGTCATCGGCACGACAGGGCTTGATGAAAGCACTTATGCACTCATCAAAAAGGCGAGTGAAAAAATGCCCGTCTTTTACGCGACAAATATGTCATTAGGCGTTGCGGTGCTCAATTTACTTGCAAAGCAAGCTGCTACCATACTCAAGGGCTTTGACATAGAGCTAGTAGAAATGCACCACCGCCACAAAAAAGACGCCCCAAGTGGCACAGCGATGACGCTAGCTCAAACCCTTGCCAAAGCGCGAAATTTAGACTTGAACAAGGTGAGAGTAAGCGGCAGAGACGGGCTTATAGGCGAGCGGGGCAAAGATGAAATTGCCGTGATGAGCCTAAGGGGCGGGGATATAGTCGGCAAACACACGGTAGGCTTTTACGAAAATGGCGAGTTTTTGGAGCTTTCACATACTGCTACTTCACGCGCTACCTTTGCCAAAGGGGCTGTAACTGTTGCCAAATGGCTTGTGAGCCAAAAAAATGGGCTTTATAGTATGAATGATTTTTTAGGAATGTGAAATGTGCGCTGTTGTGGGAGTTATAAATTCAAGCAGGGCAAGTGCTTACGCCTACTACGCGCTTTTTGCTATGCAGCACCGCGGACAAGAAGCGAGCGGCATAAGCGTGAGTGATGGCGATAAAATCACCACTTTAAAGGGCAAGGGCGAAGTAAATCAAGTTTTTAGCGACTTAAAAGCCTTGCAAGAGCTTAACGGCGAGCTTGCCATAGGGCATAACCGCTACTCAACCGCTGGGGGTGCGAGTTTGAGCGACTCTCAACCTATCTTTGCCACTTGTGCTTTGGGCGACATAGCCTTAGCGCACAATGGAAATTTGGTAAATAAAGACGAAATTCGCCAAAAACTCATCGCTGAGGGGGCTATTTTTCGCTCAAATATGGACACGGAAAATGTCATTCACTTAATCGCTAAAAGCAAGCAAAACACGCTTAAAGAAAGGCTCATAGAAAGCCTTAAAGACTGCGTTGGGGCTTACTGCTTTGTAATGGCGAGCAAAAATCAACTCTTCATCGTGCGCGATAGATTTGGCGTCAGACCCTTGTCATTAGGGCGTTTGAAAGACGGAGGCTACATAGTAGCGAGTGAAAGCTGTGCTTTTGACTTAATCGAGGCTGAATTTATCCGCGACATAAAGGCGGGCGAAATGCTTATTTTCACGCAAGGCGAGGACAAATTTGAAAGCATTATGCTCTTTGAAAGTCAAGCACCACGCATTTGCGCCTTTGAGTATATTTATTTTGCGCGCCCTGATAGCATTATCGAGGGCAAGAGCGTGTATGAAGTGCGGAAAAAAATGGGCGAAATTTTAGCGAGAAAATTTAAATCAAACCCTAAATTTAAGGCTGATTTTGTAGTCGGCGTGCCAGATAGTGGGGTGAGCGCAGCACTTGGCTTTGCAAACGCACTTGGTATCCCGCTTGAAATGGCTATCGTGCGTAATCACTATGTCGGGCGCACCTTCATTGAACCCACGCAAGAGCTTAGGAATTTAAAGGTTAAATTAAAGCTAAATCCTATGAGCAAAGTGCTTGCGGGCAAAGAGATTGTCGTGGTTGATGATAGCATAGTGCGTGGCACAACTTCTAAAAAAATCATCTCCCTTTTACGCAACGCAGGAGCGCGTAAAATCCACTTTGCGGTGGCTTGTCCTGAGATAAAATTCCCAGATATTTACGGCATTGATACGCCAACCTTTGAAGAGCTTATCAGCGCAAACAAAAGCGCGAGCGAGGTTTGCGAGTATATCGGTGCTGATAGTTTGAGCTTTTTAAGCATAGATGAGCTTAAAGAAAGCATAGGCAAAGAGCGCGAATACTCACTGATAAGCTTTGACGGGGATTATTTTATCAAAGAGTAAAAAGCCTAGTCATTTTTTGGGGCGCGTTGGGTTTTGTCGTTGTTTTTGAGATAGTTTTTTAGCATTTCGTTAAATTTTTCTTGCAAGGCTTTTTCTTGCACGCTCACATAAGGCAGCCAAGTTTTGACAAGTTTGAAAAGCTCATCTTCAAAAGCATAAAACATACGCACAAAAAGGGCGTTTTCATCGTTTTTGATGATATGGAAATTTTTAGGCAGACTTTTGCGTAAAAAATACTCTTTGGCTTGCGAAGAGATGATGAGTGTGGCACTTTTTGGGCTAGCTGTGAGCCATAAATTTTGCTGGGCTTTGATTTGCGTGATAAATTCAGCCTTTGGGCGAAATTTTTGCTCGGTAAATTTTAAGGCTTTGAGCTTGTTGAAAGCAAAGTGTTTGAGCGTGCCATTTTCATCAGCGATAAGATACCAAATGCCTTGTATGTGCGAGAGTGTGTAGGGCTTGACTTCTCTTGCCTTGTTTTTGTAGGTAAATTTCAAAATTTTCTTGCTTAAAATAGCGTTTGAAAGCCTCTCAAAACGCTCATCGTCTATGCTTTCAAAGGTGTTTGGCTTGACATTGTAGATGAAATTTGTTTTATCGTCTAAAAGTTCGTTTAAAAAATACTCATCAAGGCTAGGATACAAAGCCTTTATGCCGCTTAAATGGGCGAATTTTTGTATGTATTTGGCGACTGCGTGCAGGCTCATAAAATGCTCGGCAAAAAAATCCCTTACCCTTTTGATGTCTCTTTGAAAGGTGCGTTTGCTAATGTCAAAATCAAAGTCCTTTTGGCTCAAAGTGTCCATATCTTTGCCGTTGATGAGCGCTCTGATGATGAGCAACACTCTTGTGGCGGAGTTGTCTTTGGGTGCTTTTTTGGCTTTTGTGCTGGGTGCTGGCTTGGGCGAATTTCGCTCTTTGTTTTGGCTTGGCAAGGCCGATTTTTGTGCCTTGCTTTTTGCCTTGTTTGATGATAAAGGCTTGTCTTTGCGTGAATTTGTCATTGTTTTAGCTTTCTTTTTGGTAATTTACGGCTTAAATTTTAGCTAAAATTTGCTTAAAATTTAAAAAATTTTTTAAAAATTTATCTTTAAGGGCAAATTGAGTTTGAATTTATTTTTCTTTCTTTTTCATCGCTTCTTTTTTGCGTTTTTCAAGTTTTATGGCATCTTGCAAGGCTTCTTCGCTGTCATTGAGCGTGGTAAATTTATACTCATCATCAAATTGCTTGTTTCGCACCGCCCACAAAAACGCGCCCAAAGCGATGAAAAAAACAAACACCGACACCGCTATCATCATCATTATAACGCTATTCACCGTCTAATCCTTAACGCATTTAAGATAACCACAACGCTACTTAGCGACATAGAAGCAGCAGCTACAAGCGGATTTATCAGCCCCACAAACGCTAACGGGATAGTCAAAGCGTTGTAACACAGCGAAAAGGCTAAATTTTGCTTGATGATGATAAAGGTTTTTTTGGATAGCCTTATGGCTTGTTCTAGCGCGTGTAAGTCGTTTTTTAGCAAGATAATGTCGCTATTTTGCGCGGCTAAATCAGCCCCTTGCTTTAAGCTCACCGCCACAGCCGCATTTTGCAAAGCCAAAGCGTCATTTACGCCGTCTCCAACCATTAGCACCTTGTGCTTTTGGCTTAAAGTTGTTACAAATTGCATTTTATTTTCGGGCAGACAAAAGGCGGTAAAGTCCGTTATACCGAGCTTTGAAGCTACTTTTTGCGCGGCTTTTTCATTATCGCCTGTGAGCATTTTTATCGGCATTTTTATCTTTTTAAGATAGCTTATAAGTTCGCTTGCACCAGCTCTTAACACGCTTTCAAATTCAAAATGCGCTAAAATTTCGCCGTTTTTAGCGAAAACAAAATGCGTGTCGCTGAATTTTTGGCTCATTTTTATGCCACACTCTTGCAAAAAGTGAGCGTTACCGCCGATAAATTCATCGTTTTTAAGCCTTGCGCTTATGCCTTTGGCGCGCACTTCTTTAACAGCGCTAAATTCCAAATGTTTTTTATCCCTTACTTTTTCTTGCAAAAACTCCCTTATGCTCGCACTTACGGGGTGGTTTGAAAGATTTATAAAAGCAAAAAGCTCGTTTAAATTTGCCTTTTGGTTTAGCTCATAGCGGGCGATTTTGAGTTTAAAATCCGTTAAAACGCCCGTTTTGTCAAACACAGCATAATCACACTTTGATAAATCTTCGATTTTGTCGCTACTTTTAAAAAGCACTTTGAGTTTTAAGGCTTGAAAAAGAGCGATGAGGTTGCTAACAGGCGTGGCAAGTGCGAGTGCACAAGGGCAAGCGATGATTAAAACCGATATAGCATTGATGAGTGCGAATTCTGCGCCACTTTCTCTAACAAAATACCAAAAGCAAAAGCAAAGCAAAGCCACCGCTAAAACGCTGCGCGAAAAATACACGGCAATTTGAGCCACTAGGCTTTGAATTTTAGGCTTTTGAGAGAGTTCAAGCAAGGATATGATTTGGCTAAGTTTTGATTCTGCATAAGGCTTTAACGCCCTATACTCCACGCTTCCGTCAAGCACAACGCAGGCTGAATTTATATTTGTGCCAGCTTGCACCAGCACAGGCTCGCTCTCTCCGCTCAAAGATGAGCTATCAATGCTTGCTTCTCCGCGCACGCAAACGCCGTCAATTAGGATTTTGTCCCCTGTTTTAAGCTGTATAATGTCGCCCACTTGCACCGCATAAGCATCTTTTGGGGCAAATTCCTTGCCATTAAATACCAAAATTTCGCCCTTTAAAAAGTCGTTTAAGCCGTCCATTGTGTCTGTGGCGTGCTTTTTTACCAGCACTTCAAGGTATTTGCCTACAAAAACAAAGCAAATTATCATCGCCACTGAGTCAAAATAAACCTCCCCACCCCTTGAAAACATAGCCCAAAGCGAGTAAGCATAAGCAAGGCTTGCCCCAAAAATCACCAAAAAATCCATAGAAATTTGCCCGTGTTTGAGCGAAAAATAGGCGTTTTTGTAAAAGGCTGAGCCTGTGTAAAAAAGCACAGGTGAAGCCAGCACAAATTCGGCAAAGTTTAGTATGTCCTTAGTTTGAGCGTCCATTAAGCTAAAAAAACCCGCGTATTTGGCTACGGCTATCCACATAACATTCATCACGCAAGCTACGGCGACAACGAGCTTTGAGTAGAATTCGCGCTTTGTGGATAGTGCTTTTTGTTCTTGTTTTAAGGGGTCATAAGCACTTGGCTTGTAGCCTATGCTTTGTATGAGCGTTAAAATGCGCTTTAAGCTCACCTGCCTTTCATCAAAGACTACGCGGGCTTTGTGTGTGAGTGGATTTACGCTAGCTTCGATGACACCTTGTTCTTCGATGAGAATTTTTTCATTAAGCCACACACAAGCAGCACAAAAAATGCCATCTATCACAAGATGAATTTCGCTAAAACCCTCATTTGTAGGGCGCACAAAGCTGTCAAATACGCCTAAATTTTGTTTGAAATTCACAGGTTCAAGGCTGTTTTTGCCAAGCCTTTCGTAAAAGTCCCCAAGCCCCTTGCTTTGAACAAGCTCAAACACCGCCTCACAGCCCGTGCAGCAAAAAAAATGCCCATCTTTTTCGAGCATTTGCTTTTCATCAAAATCCAACCTACAATGCGAGCATTTCATCGTTTATGCGCCCAAAAACTTTCGCGCTAAGCCCACAGCTGTCATTATGATAGAAAAGCTATACACGCACAAAAGTGCTATGCGGTGGGAGTTGAGTTTCATTTTTTCGACTATTTTTATGCCGATGAAAACGCCCAAAAGCGAGCCAAGCCCCACGCTCACGCCATTTTGAATCACACTTTCATCGATAACGCCCTCTCTGTAAAAGGACAAACTACCAGAAACGCTTGCAAAAATCACAAAAAAGAGTGCCAAACGCGTAACTTGCTTGCTGTCATAGCCCAAAAAATACCCCAAAATCGGCGCGATGAGTAGTCCTCCGCCTATGCCAAGTGAAATCGCAAAAACGCCCGTGAAAGCCCCAGCGCACACGAGTATGAGCTGTTTGGTGAGCTTGCTTTTTTGACTTTGAACCACGACATTTTTCACGCCAAAGAAGTATTTGAGAAAAAAGATAATGCTAACGCCCAAAAACACGGCTGTAAGCGTAATGTCAGAAAACAAATTCACCACTATACCGCTAAAACTAGCCCCGATAAGTCCGCCAAAGCCTACGAAAAGCCCGTCTTTGAGATTGAGATTTTTTTCCTTATAGTTAAGATACGAGCCAAACACCGATGAAAAAATCATCTGCACGACACTCATCGCTATGGCGTGGTGCGAGCTTATACCAAAAGCCAACGCAAAAGGCACGATAACCATACCTCCGCCTATGCCAAACAGCCCAGAAGTAATGCCTGAAACGATACCGATAAGCGCGTAGGGAAGTTGCGAAAATATGAAGTCCATTTTTTCTCCAAAAGCCTTAAAAGCCAAATTTGCCCTGCTTGCAAGCTGAATTTTGCTGAATTTGCCCTTTTTGCGCTAAAATTTAGCATTTGGGCTAAATTTAGCCTTGCAAAAGCCTTTTATCGCTTAAATTTAACTCACTCAGCACGCTTAAACCAAGCACGCGCCCAAAAAAAGCTAAATTTCTCATCAAAAGCGGCGTTTAAAAGCCAAAAATTTACTCAAAATTCAGCGCAAATTCAAACAAAGCGCGCAAAAAGCACCATTAAGCTTGAATTTAAAGCA
>OBCH01000091.1_pt1 | contig 23681 bp, 11 predicted proteins | sample 1495941 | NCBI WGS metagenome assembly OBCH01 (sample SAMN03418276, study PRJEB22391) | human gut metagenome | biome: human-gut; feature: organic feature; material: feces | host: Homo sapiens | place: Tanzania | collected 2013-01
TAATCTTCAGTTCAGCCTCTTCTTCCTTGGCAGTAACGTGCTTCAGATAAGCCTCCTCTGGGAGACCCTGGGTTGGGTCGAGAATCTCACCACCGCAGATACTGGTTCCCCAGATACCTACGTTATAAGAATACTTCAACTTGGTGAAGTCTGCATAGAAGCCGTGCTCGTTCAGGTAGTCAACCTCCTCCTTACGAGAAAGCGCCTTGTCACGGGTCAATGTGATGATCTCTACACCAGGAGCCATTACCAGGAAGGTCATGTCGAAACGAATCTGGTCGTTGCCTGCACCTGTACTTCCGTGAGCGATAGCATCAGCACCAATCTCCTTGGCGTAACGAGCGATGGCGATAGCCTGGAAGATACGCTCTGAAGATACAGAGATAGGGTAGCAGTTGTTGCGGAGCACATTACCGAAAATCATGTATTTCAATGATTTCTCGTAATACTCGTGGGTAACGTCGAGAGTGACGTATGCCTTGGCGCCCAACTTATATGCGTTCTCCTCGTTGGTCTTCAACTGCTCGGCAGAGAAACCACCTGTGTTAGCGCATGCTGCATAAACATCCCAGCCATCCTGGGTCAACTTCATTACTGTGTATGATGTATCGAGACCGCCGCTGAAAGCGACTACAACTTTTTTATTTGCCATTTTGTTTAATGTTAAATGTTGAATGTTGAATGTTGAATTGGCATTCTTGCCAACACCTTATTATATATAAGGATTTAAATTTCTGCAGATGGACCGTCAATCTTGCGGATCCTCTCTATCACATCCTGAGGAAGTTTGATAGGAAGATGTTCTTCTGGGTCGAAGAGCATGGCGGTGCAGATGCAGTATTTGCGGTTGGTACGATGGAGGACATCTACGTTGATGCAACCCTCGCAGCCACGCCAGAATGACTCGTCATCGGTCAGGTCGGCGAAGGTAACTGGAAGATAACCCAGCTGAGTGTTCATCTTCATCACAGCCGAACCGGATGTCAAAGAGAAAATCTTGGCATGAGGCCATCGCTGTCGGGCAAGCGTAAAGGTCAGGTTCTTGATGCGCTTAGCCAATCCCATACCACGGAAGTCTGGGTGAACGATCAAACCTGATGTGGTAACATAGTGCTTGTTGCCCCATGTTTCGATGTAGCTGAAACCTGCGAACTTTTCGCCCTGGAGAGCGATGACCGCCTTGGCTTCGCGCATCTTGGTGGCAACATACTCTGGTGAACGCTTGGCGATACCAGAACCACGCTTCTTTGCAGCTTCTGCGATTGTAGTCAGAATGGTGTCGATGTACTTGATGTGACTTTCGTCAGCCACCATTACTTTAACTTCTGCTTCTTCCATTTTTTCTCTTCTATCTTAAAATGTTTTTGTTTTAATATTCTTTCTTTATATAATAAGGTGTATGTTTTGCATAAAAATGCAACTACCTTATACATATTTATGGTGAATGTCTGGAATAACCTCTGCCAGTGCATTGATGATTTCCTCTTCTGTTGTTCCTTTCTTTTTAACCAGGAAGATGGTGTCATCGCCAGCGATGGTTCCCAGAATTTGAGGAATGTCACTATTGTCTATGTTATAGGCAATGCTGCTTGCATATCCCGGACGGGTCTTGATCACGACCATGTTTCCAGAGAAGTTGATAGACTGGAATCCGGTATTCACCATCATCTTGCTTACTGGAATATGGTTTGAAACTCTCTTGTATAATGTATCATTGGGCAGAACATACGCATATTTTCCACTCGAAGATGCTGCTTTTGCTACCTTGAGCAGTTTTAAGTCACGGCTCAATGTAGCTTGCGTAATCTTAAAGCCTTCTTTGTGAAGAGCCTCCAAAAGTTGGTCTTGCGAACTCAACTCCTGACTTGATATGAGCATCTTCAAAGTTTCCAATCTGCTATTCTTTGCCTTCATATACTGTATTTTTATTCGTTTAACGGCTGCAAAATTACAATATATTTTGTAAATAACCAAATAAAATGAAAGAAAAATGTATAAAATAACATTATTTTGTCTTTCGTTATACATAAACGTGGAATAAATATGCATATATTATCTTCTTTCATACAAATATTCTACACTTGGCTTTTGATGCAGAATAGCCTTTTTATCCATTTTAAGCTAAATATTGTAAATTATTGAAAAAAAGTCTACGAAAACCGCATCGGTTCAATTAGTTTTTGTTATCTTTGCAGACACAATTCTTAGATTATAATCAACTTAATATAAAATAAACCTTTAGAAGATGGAAAAAATGAATGTTAAACCAGCAGAAGGTAAGCTGGGAATCTTGGTTGTTGGTTGTGGCGCAGTAGCTACTACCTTCATGACCGGTGTTTTCATGACTCGTAAGGGACTTGCAAAGCCAGTAGGTTCAATGACTCAGTACGACAAGATTCGTGTTGGCAAGGGTGCAGACAAGAAATATTTGCACTATAAGGACATCGTTCCTCTTGCAGACCTTAATGATATCGTATTCGGTACTTGGGATGTTTATCCGCAGAATGCTTATCAGGCAGCTATGTATGCTGAGGTATTGAAGGAGAAAGATATCAATCCTGTACGCGAGGAATTGGAGAAGGTAGTACCAATGAAGGCTGCTTTCGACAAGAACTATGCAAAGCGTCTTGATGGCGACAATGTGAAGGATTGCAAGACCCGCTGGGAGATGGTTGAGGCTCTTCGTCAGGATATTCGCGACTTTAAGGAGAAGAACGGTTGTGCCCGTATCGTTGTTATCTGGGCAGCATCTACCGAAATCTACGTTCCTGTAGATATGGAGATTCATGGTACATTGGCAGCACTTGAGGCTGCAATGAAGGCTGACGACCGTCAGCATATTGCTCCATCCATGTGCTACGCCTATGCAGCTTTGACCGAAGGTGCTCCTTTCATCATGGGTGCTCCTAATACAACTGTAGATATTCCTGCTATGTGGGAACTCGCAGAGAAGACCAAGATGCCTATCGCCGGTAAGGACTTCAAAACTGGTCAGACTCTTGTCAAGAGTGGTTTCGCTCCTATCATCGGTACCCGTTGTCTCGGCTTGAATGGCTGGTTCTCTACCAATATTCTCGGCAACCGTGATGGTCTCGTTCTCGATGAACCAGCTAATTTCCATACCAAGGAGGTAAGTAAACTCTCTACTCTTGAGACAATCCTGAAACCAGAAGCTCAGCCAGATCTCTATGGCCATGGTAACGATGAAGATACTCAGTACTATCACAAGGTACGTATCAACTATTATCCACCTCGCAATGATAACAAGGAGGGTTGGGATAATATCGATATCTTTGGCTGGATGGGTTACCCAATGCAGATTAAGATCAACTTCCTCTGCCGTGACTCTATCCTTGCTGCTCCATTGCTGCTCGACCTTACATTGTTGAGCGACCTTGCTGCTCGTGCAGGCCGTTTTGGCATCCAACGTTTCTTGAGTTTCTTCCTCAAGGCACCTATGCACGATTATACTAAGGGTGAAGAGGCAGTAAACCATCTCTACCAGCAGTATACGATGCTGAAGAATGCTATCCGTGAGATGGGTGGTTACGAGGCCGATGAGGAAATCGACTAATTAGGTTATTTCATTTAATACTACACCTTATTATATATATAAGGTATCAATTTATATCATGGCACACCTTTGGAAAAGTTAGAACATCTCTCCATAGGTGTGCCTTTTTGTTTATTTATATAGATCGTAGGCATGGATTCGGTAACGAGTTTTATTTATGGTATGAGCATGATGTTCTTCTCCATGATGGCATTCCTGTTTTGGAGAAAAGGAAAGGAGATGCTCTTTCGGATGATTATGTGGCTCATGATTGTGGTCGACCTGCAGTTGGTAAAGGACATGGTTTTCTTTCAGGTTTATGGGTTTGACAACGAGCATGCGTGGTATCTTACGTCTTCGTTGGATATGATGATTATACCGTTCTACAGCTTTGTGTTGATGGAACTGGTGAAGCCGGGCTGGTTCGGATGGTTGAAGGCTTTGATGCTGGAATTGCCTTTCCTCTTGTTCCCGGTGTTCTATATTTTTACCCATAATATCATCTGGTTTTACGTGCTTTCTGTCTGGGGAGCCATTTATGGATGCTCTACCTTTATATTGCTTATCTTTTTAATCCGGCGGTATCACCGTCAGCTGAAAGAGCGGTTTTCTTATCAGGAAAATATTAATCTGAATTGGCTTCTTGCCATTCTCAATACCTTCTTCCTGATCCTGTTCTTATGGACGCTGAGCTGTTTCGTTATTAATGTGGATTACGACAATATCTATATGGTAAGTTCTCTGATGCTCTGGATGCTGATAGATTATTTTGTATATAGGCATGAGTCGGTGATAGAAGAGTTGAGCGATATAGAAATTGTACCGTTAGAGCAGAACGAAGTAGATGTTTCGGGGATGGCTGCTGAGGTGCAGCGATTGTTCGAGGAAGATAAAATCTATCTCAATCCGAAACTGAAATTATCAGATGTGGCGCTGGCGGTGGGCACGAACCGTACTTATCTGAGTCGCTATTTCAACCGGCAGAATGGACAGACGTTTTATGATTATGTGAATACTTATCGTATACAGTATGCTGAGAATTTATTGAAGTCAACGAACTTTCCTTTGCCGGAAATCGCCATAAAATCGGGGTTTAATTCTATTTCTACGTTCAGAAGAGTATTTTTTGCCTCTTTTGGCTGTTCTCCTAATAAATATAGAGTAAATGCGTAAGCTCTTGATGTATAGGTAGTTCGAAAAAATCAGTGGAACACTGAAAAATGTCAAAAGACACTTTTTGTCCATTTGAAACTTATTTTTGCTGTTTTGAAACCATGGTTTTCGATTTTTTTCCTATCTTTGCATCGTAGAACTTTTTGAAGAGAATATAACTCTAGCATTTACTTTTTCTAGGAATAAAAAAATAAAGGTTGGCTAACCCGTTGAGGGCAAGCCAACCTTTCTCGTTATGTATGTTATTCCTTGTTCTTATTTCTTAATTCTCTGTCCCTAGTTCTAGTTTACGTTATTCCTTGTTGCTGCCTCCGAAGATGCGGAGCAAGTAGAGGAAGAGATTGATAAAGTCGAGATACAGTGTCAGGGCTCCGATGAGTGCCAACTTCTGTGCGCCTTCGCTCATGTCGTTTTGTGTCTGGAGCATCTGCTTAATCTTCTGACTGTCCCAAGCGGTCAAGCCAACGAAGATGGCTACACCTGCATAACTCAGGATGTAATCAAATCCTGAACTCTTCAAGAACATGTTCACTACGGTAGCGATAATCAGACCGATCAGAGCCATGAAGAGTATTTTTCCTAAGGAAGTCAAATCCTTCTTGGTAGTATAGCCATAGAAAGCCATTGCTCCGAATGTGCCGGCTGTAATAAAAAATACCTTAGCTATACTGGTCATCGTATAAACTACGAATACGGATGAAAGCATGGCACCATTCAAAACCGAGTAGGCGATGAAGAGTAGGGTGGCTGTGGTCAGGGAGAGTCTCTGTAGGGCACCGGTAATGATGAATACTAGGGCGAGCTCTGCGATGATCAGACCGAAGAGCAAACCGCGGCTTGTCATCAAGGTCATCAGCAGGGTAGGACTGCTAGCCACACCATAGGCAGTAACGCCCGTAATCAGGAGTGCCAAGGCCATCCATGTATACACTTTGCGCATCAAAGCAGAGAAAACTCCGCTTATACCTCGCTCTTTCTCATTAACAGCAAAGCCATTGCTCTGCTGGTTGTTCTGACTATTTATCAGATTGTACATTTCCTTTTCTGTCATAATTCTATTTTCTTATTTATATTCTATTGATTTCTAACTACAATAATAAGCGCAAAGATAATGCCAATTATTGAAACGAGCGATTATCTCTGCGCTTTATTAACATTTATTCCGTTATTTTACGGCATTCATCCTTTTATTTAAGGGCAATCTTCTTTACGGCTATCTGTTTTCCGCCTCGCGTTACCTCTACGGCTACAGTTCCATTTACAGGTGAGCGAAGCTGTTCTGTATCAGATTTCGCCTGTTTCTGAAGCGCCAGGACACCTGAGGTTCCGTATATTCTGATGAGGTCGTTCTGTTTCAGTCCATTTATCAGGATCTGATAGTTGCCGCTAGGAATGATGGTGATGTCTGAATTCATGTCAGTCTCCTTGCGGTTGAAACTGATATTGAAGCGGTTATTCATCTCGCCAGTCTGGGTGGCATTGAACAGATAACTGCCTTCCTTCAGGTCTACCGCCTTACCGGTTTCCTTGTCCTTCAGCCATACGGTTTCATATTCGCTGGCATCGCAATCCTCAGGGATGCTGATGGTGTATTCACCCGTCTCAGGCAGACTGACTCCGATGCTCTGTTCTGCATCAATGCTGATTGCAGAGAGGAGCGAGTAGCGTCCACCATTGCGGGACGCATAGATCTGAGCATTCTGGCTAGTCATCCATTTCACTCCGTCACTTCCCATATCAAAGTCGCTTTTTGCTTCGTAGGCAGGAACTGTATTCAACTGGAGTTGGTCGTCTACAGGAGCGCTGTTGCCGGCTCTGCTTGTTCTGCTGCTCTGGGTGATGGCGATGTCGAGCGCTCTGGTTGCTTGATAGGCGGTTGTCGCCTTTGCTTCCGAATGGCTTACTCTCACGCTTTCTGAATTCTCCAGAGTGGCAGTCTGTGTAAACACGGCATCCATTGCTGGGATGTAGCCATCCGTTGAATTACCCGTGTTAGAATCATAGGTGTTGATAGCCTTGTAGTTACCGTTTTCTTCGCATTGGTAGATAACTCTGCCGTATTCCATATCGCTATAGTTCATGGCGCAGAGATAAGGCGAACCGAAGAGATTCCACCCCATGTTCTCCTTGTGGGTGAACTTCGTGCCGCTACCATCGCTGCTCGACCACGGCTGCTGGTTGTTGTTCTGTACCAGCGTAATCTGCCCTAACTGACTACCGTTCTCTGAGTAACTGTTTCCATAGAAACGGACGGTCTTAGCTGCTGTGGCATCCATTCTGAAACCTGCGGTAAAGTTTCGCTGGTTATCCACACCTCTTACCCATGCTTTACTATCGTTTTGGTCAAACTTATAGTCGTACTTGGCACGAGTAGCTGCATTATAGTAGTAGGCGATTACGCTACCGTCAGCAGGATTGTTTGTACCTTCCACCTCCATATTGGTAGCCTTGAATGGCATGGAGAAGAAGTTGGTTTTTGCCTTCAAGTTTCTTTCCACGGCAAAGTTGGTGAGGTTTACATAACTGCTGTTGCCTCTTAAACCAGCGTGGTGCTTCAAGAGCAGGAAGCCTGGGCTGAACGGATTCGTCTCTGTAAAGAATGTGTTGTCGAGCTTCAGTTCCTTGTCTACTTCCATGACATAGACCACAGATTTACCATGAGGATAATCGTCCTGGTTTGCTGTAGCATCGTTTGTCAGATACCAAGTCTCGAAACATCCGTTGTCTACGTTGTCTCTGATGCGCAGATTGCTGGCAAGGTCATGGTTGTGCATCACCAGGCCGATGCATTCTTGGGTTTTGCTTGCGTCTGTGTTAGCGTTGATGTTGGCATTGTCTGTCTCGTCAAGCTGGTACTTCCAATAGTCATCTTTCACATATTTATTATAGGTGGTTACAGATGATCTGTTGGCAGCACTACCATCTGGTGATGGTAATGTGCCAGAAGCAGTTACATTGACAGACTTCACATCCTTCACGCTTCCTAATGCCAGACTGTTGTAGAGCAAACTACTTGCATCGCCTGTTACCTTTGCATTTGCATCGAGGATAGAGGTGGAGAGCATGCTGCTGCCTTGGAGACTGACGTTGCCCGAAACCTTGAAACCATCTACAATACACATTCTGGTATCAGTAGTTCCGCTGTTGAGTGTCAGCCCATTGATGGTAGATTGACTGGAAGACTCGATGATTCCTTTTCTCTGAGTAAGGAGATCCTTTACGATAGCTTCTGGTTCTGTTTTAGAACTCTTTTCTTCGCGCATCGAACCAAACATCTTGACGCCTGGCATGCTGATGTTCACGTTATCAGCCTTCAGATTCCTATCTACGAAGACGTAGCCATATTTACCTGCATTCTTGTTGGCATAAAGCTCAGCCAGGTTGATGGCGCCTTGCAGGTCGTTGGTTGGGCTTTCCCAGCTTTCACCTGTTCCTGCAACAGCAGAACCTTCTTTTACATAGATAATCTGAATCATCTTCGTGTCGCACTCGTATGCACCGATATCTATGTTGTCGCCAATCAGTCGGGCAGTATTGCCTAAGTCCTTTTCTGAGGCAAACATCTTAGCATAGTCATATTCAGTATTGCTTTTATCTTTATATATTTTTGCTAAGCCTACATTTTGCTGATATTTCTCGTTGCTTCCTTGGTCGAGTAACTTGAAGCTCGGTCGAATTCTATAGTCGCCGTTCTTTGGATCTACAAAGTTCGGACCATTTAGCACATCACCATTCTCGACAGAATTATCTATCACGACATTTTTGTTATCTGTTTTCAAATTTGGATATTGATTCTTCCATGCGACAGAATTATAGACACTTTGGGTTCCAGAAACAGCTGTGTCTTTATTGCAGACAAACGTGGCGTTTGTTATGTCTACTTTTTGGGAACCGTACATAGTAAGACCATTTCCGTTTCCATCTGCAAACAGTACATTCCACATGTTTATGCCACATTCTTTTCGGTTGTTTACCACCATTCCGGTTCCGTTATTCTTTCTAAAGGCACAATGATGGAGCTTCATTCCTTCTCCCGTTCCGGCTTGATCTTTATTAACCATCGCATTTACTCCCACACCGCTCAGGTTCTGGAATGTGAAACCGGAAATAGTTACCGGCTTACCATTCGTTACGATATTGAGCAAGTTTTTGGTTTCGCCCGCCTTGGCTGGGTTCTCAATGAGTACCGAAGGTTTGCTAAAGTCTTGCGCCTCTGTTCCGTCAGCATTCTTCGAGCCCGTACAACCACCTACAAGTTCAATCGATGTTATAAACTTAGCCTTCTCGTCATTGTTTACAATGAGAGAGAAGGCATCGCCGCTAGAGTAGGTTGGCGAATAATAAGTACCTCCACGTACAAACACCTTTCTGTTGTTGTTGGTTGTTGTACCAGCAGCTACGTTGCCTGAAGGGTTAGCCATGGCAATGATGGCACCACGAAGGTCGGTGCTTTGGTTGTCCCAACTTCTACCATCGCCATTTCCTTTCTCTTCCGTACCGATATAAACCTTTTCCAAGTCTGTAAACTTGAATACATACTGGAATTCATACATACCGATGTCGATAGGCTTTTCTGCTACATCACCTTTCTCGTCTTTCGGACCTACGTATCTGTTGTATGTACCGCTGACAGGACGGATGTACTCAGATGGATAACCATATCTCTCAAGGCGAGTATTGTGCATAGTCCACCAATTCAGATATTTACCAGTCTCGTTTTTATCGTCTTTATCCTTGCTTCCATCTCCTGCATCTGTAAGCACAGAGATAGCCTGAGGATTCCATTTGGCATCCGGTTTATAGCCTTCGTAACCCTTTGTGGTTGTAGGCTCTGTGAAACGTGGACCATCCGATGCGATATTCTCCTTGCTCAGCTTGATGTTGCGATCCGTTGCTGGAGAAACAGTAGAAGCAGGTAATTCATCCCAGGCGCAGTTGCGCATGTGCTCTCGCTTGAGGAGCACACTATTATCTGTAGATTCATTACCCCAAATGGCGGTATTATATAATATAGGTGTGATCGTACCGCTTGTCACCTCGTTCTCCACATGGATGGCTCCATCTTGCTTTGCCTTGTTGTTCACGATGAGGCTGTTTACGATGTAGGCATCCTGATAGTCTGCAGTCATGGTGCTGGCATCATTAGCCCTGCGGATATAGATGGCACCACCTTGCGAATTTTTTGTGCCCGTATATTTGCCATAGGTCACATCGTTGTTGGCTAAGAGTGAGTTGACGATATGCAGGTTTCCATTCTTTGATTCCGTGAGATAGAGATAGATGGCTCCACCCTTACCTGGTTCGGTAACTTCATCCAGACTAGCCTTTTTTGATACGTTACTGTTGCCGCTGATTGTACTGCCGATGATGTCCAGACTTGCATTGTTGACATAGACAGCTCCGCCATGCAGACCGGAATTCTTGATCAGTCGGCAACGGTTCAATGTATAGTTCACGCGGTTGGTGTAGATACCACCTCCACGACCAATCTCGGCAACTTCGTTAGTTCCTCCTTCTTCTGTCTTCAGTCTTGTCGTGGTCTCACCATTCATGATGGTAATACCGTCCAATACGACTTCATTGTTCGCTGTAGCCGAAGAACCTGTGGTGCCCGCATTGCTGTAGACCACATGATATACATTACGCTCCCTTTCAGATGCCTTGATGTCACCGGAAAGAATCGTAGGATTTGAAAACTCCCATGGCTCTATCAGACCGTTTTTGTTGTTGTCGGTCATGTCGTTGGCGTTGCGCTTTGCCAGAATATCTTTGATGTCTCCATCAGGAACCAAAGTCTTCTTTCCAAAGCTGGTAAACTCATCTCCAGTTATTTTATTTCCTGTAGTAGGATCAACAGGAGTTGAAGAATACAGGTCATCTTCCGAGAAACTGCCGAAGATATCTACGTTCACAGGGATGGTGAAGCTCTGCAAGCGACGGTCTATCGTGTTCTGTTCTGGCGAAAGATCTTTGTTCTGTCGCATCTTGCTCGGCTTATAGGTTCCGCCTGTCATCAGAATCTCGAAGCGAGTAGATTCATCAGCCACTCTTTCTGTTCTTGCCTCATTGATATAGTCGAGGGCTGCTTCGAAACTGTTGAAAGGAGTCAGGAAGGAGCGACCATAATACTTTTCCTTCTCTTCTTCCGTTACAATCTCGCCACCTGTCTGAGAAACAAACAGGCGCTTCAGAAGTTTTTCCTTGTTAAACGCCGGCAAATCAGATGCGTATGCACCTGCTGTTTGCTGTTTGGTCATGCTTCTTTCCTTGCCGGTAATATCATAGTTGCTGATACCATACTTCTTCCATGCATTTACGTATGTTTCCGAAACTCCGTTGCCAATCAATGGTGAATAGGCACGAGGTTTGAAGATTTTGTTGTCGTTGAAGTAACTGTCTAGGTCGCTGGTCATTTCCGTGTTCATTCTGTTGGCAGGCAATGCCATCTTCTCTACGAAACAATAGTTGTATGGGTAGAATTCTTCCGTATATGCCCCCTGACCCTGTGCTTGCAGATAGTCGAATGCCTTATAGTTCACATCACCGCTGATGTTGTTGTCGGTCTGTGCCGTATTTCCCCATATCACGGAGTTACCGCCAATCAGGGAGTTCTCCTCCTGGTAGATTCCGCCACCGATGGTTGCCTCGTTTCTGGCGATGGTGCATGAGATGACGTAGGCATGGTAGTTCTTGATGTCTTCATTCTTGTCGTTGGAACGAAGTGCATAGATGGCACCTCCTTTCTGTGCCTTGTTTCTTACGATGACACTACCGCTTACGATGCTACCCTTCAGCAGCATGAGAGCACCGCCTTGGGTTGCCTGACAGTCTGAAATCTCACAGTTGCGGACATGTGCCATTCTTGGTACAATGGCTGCACCACCCATACTCTTGAAGCCCGACTTGTCATTTGCGTTACCGTCAATCAGGCGACAGCCATCTATGATGGTATTGTCTGTCAAGGCAGAGGTGTTGTAGTTGTCATAGTCGCCCGTAGGCCATTTCCCGAAGCACACGGTGTGGTAGCCGTTCACCTCCTGGTTAACGGCAGAACCTTCTTTTACTTCGGTCTTTGCACTTAATACCGTCTGGTAAGTGCTGATACAGTCGCGCTTGTCATTATCCCAATTGGCGGTACCTTCTTTCAGCTTTCCTCCTTCCTGGTCGCCCTCATAGTAACCACCCATCAGACATACTCCGTTAGGAATCAGGAAGGTGTAGCTCTGTGGGTCGCTAGGGTCTGCCAGCGTATTGGCATGATAAACAAACCGATTTCCTGTTTCATCACCCTGATAACCTGCTACTTTTACATACACCTGATGCTTTTGGCTATTATCTGTGATGCCCTGGTTAGCAGTTTCAAATTTCTTGCCAGCAGCAGTCAGCACGTCCTGCAACTTGTCAGCACAGGCAGCGTTTTCCGGACTGTCTCCACTTCGGTTTCCCCATCCGTTCTGGGTTACATAATAAATGTAATCCACAATATTTGCGCTGTTTGTCTTTTCCTGTGGTGCAATGTTGGCAGTATTGTCAGCCTCGTAGGCACCGATATCAATGGCGCAGTCCTTGATTCGGTTGGTATAGTCCATGTCGGTTTCAGGCAGGATGATTCCATTTCCTACATTTGTGGTTCCACCATTCAGACACTTGTTGCCCGTCAAACCACCCGCCTCGTACAGACGGAAGTTGTTCTTCAGGCGGGCATTGCGGAAGCGGAAATTGTTTCCACTTTCGTAGGACTGGTCCTCAAATGGGAAAGCCTGAGCCTTATCTCCTGTGAAGTTACCATCGCTTTCCTGGAATTTGCTGCTCAGGTCATTACTGTTCATGTAGCAGTTGTGGGATGGATTCATCTTGCCCGATGCAGCAGAGTTTACCTGATCTGTGATGCTTTTGCCGTTGTTGTAATTATCATAGATGATACAGTTGTAGAGTGAGAGCTGTGAGTTAACTCCAGTATTGCTGTCCTGCCAGTGATAGATGCCGGTTCCGTTTGTCGCCATATTGTAGGCGATGGTATTGTTGTAGAACTTGGCACTCTCCAGGAAGATACCTCCGCCACGGCAGGTTCCGTTATAACAGCGGTTGTTTGCCACGACAAGGTTGTAGCCGGTGCCTTGAATCATATAGGCTCCGCCTCCATAACTTTCACTGCTATTGGCATAACTCAGGTTTCTCAGCAGATAACTGTTCGAAATCTTACTGTTCTCTCCGTCCATATACAAACCGCCACCACGTACGCGACCGCCATGGTTGAAGTTGTTGACGATGATGAGGTTTTCCAGTTCTACTCCTCGGAATACGCGCACACCGGCTCCTCCGTCACGGTTGGCACCAGGATAGTTGATGATGTAACCGTGACGTACAGAGAAGCCATCCCATTTGGCATACTCGTAATCCTTGTAGTTGATGTTGTCTATCAAGTTTCCTTTATAGCGTACGGCATTACCATCTGTACGTGAGGAGTTTCCATCACCCGATGGTGACCAGGTAGGAAGACAGACGTCTGGCTGATAGAGAACATAATGGCGTTCTGTATTTCCACTGTTCATCAACGTTTTTGTAAAGTCATATTTAGAGCCATCTTCAGAATTGTTCTCCTGATACCACATTTCCTTATCTCCGTTTTTGAAGTATACAGGCGATTCCTTTCTAATCTGGAGAATGGTTTCATACTTGGTCTTGTCCAAAGTCTCGTATTCCTTACGTGCCGGTACGTATTGTGACAGCAGCGGATGGCGGTCGTCTTCTCCAGGATAGCCTTCGTATGGAAAACCGCCTATTACCTCCACCTTGTCTCTGACAACAAAGCCTTTGTAGTCTGTATAGATGCCTGCACCTACCCAAACTACTACCCGGTCTTTCTTGTCTGTGATATCCTTATTCAACTCTGCCGCTCTTTCCACAGCATATTGCAGACCGCTGATGTAACGCTCCTCTCTGTTGTTGGCAATCTTGTTATAGGTGCCCCAGCCAGAGAGTAACTGCTTGTTCTGGTTACCTGAGTTTGTCCAGAAATCGCCGTAAGAATCTGTTTCAGAACGATACTTGCCTTTAGCTTGACTATAATCTGTATTGTCAATAGTGGTGCTAAGCAGCGTATTGTCACTCTGCTTTACATAGAAATTATTGCCCGTTCTATCCTGTGTATTATCACACATAGCGTTACCGATGATAGCCTTGTCCCAGCTGCTTCCGTCATATTCGGTATTTGATTCATTCAGAAGATTGAAGTCCGGGTTACCGTCCTTGTCGTCATCATTGGCATCGCTGATGCTATCATAATTCTTGTTGTATGAACGCACGTAGATAATCTTTCCTGCTTTTGGCAGGAGAGCTTCGTATGCACCCAGGTCAGGAGCACCACCAAGGTTGCGGTCTTCGCCGGTGATGTCCTTGGCTGTTGCGTTGCTAGCTTGAGCGCTGTTGATGATTCTACCTGCTTCTGCTGAACTGGTCAATGGTCGGAAGGATGAATAGCCTCCGTAATATACGTTGCCGCTCATCCGGGCACCCACTTCATTGGTTGGGTTGCTGAAGTTCAGGGCTCCGTTTTTTCCCAGAGTGTTGATATCCATGCTGTTCTTGCATTCCGAACCATCCCATGTGCCGTTGATGTTCAGTTTGTTTCCTACAGCATACGAGGTTCTCTTCACAAGGTCGTAATCTGGTGCTACTCCCTCATTGTTGATGATGCTTACATGGTTGAGTGTGAGAGAGTTGTTGCTGCCTTGGTTTTTGTTCAGATAGATGATGGAAGGCAGCCCCGAAGAACTTGGATTAAGCGGATCCTTGCTCGTATTGTTATTGATGACGCAGTTTTCCAGTTCCAATTTCACATTCACGGCATCCGGCATGGTAGCGATAGCACCGCCATCTGTCGCTGTATTGTTCTCAAAGATGCAATTCTTCAACTTCACGGTGGTTGGTTCACTGCTCTGGTCCATGCTACCTATCAGTACACCGCCACCATAAGGCATGTAGGCAGTACCGGCAGCGTATGCATGGGTAAAGGCATAGCCGTCGATGGTGATGTTGGCACCCGCTTCGATGCGGACCAGATGGTAGAGTCCCTCGTTGAGTTCTGAACCGCTGAGGTTTCCGTTCAGTTCGGTGCGGTATTTGATAGGGTCGCGGTCTTCATCTTTTGGATTCGGGTTTTCCGAATACTCCGGATAACCGCCATATACGGTTACAGGAAGTACGCAAGGTTGAATGTTAAAGGTGCATGACCTGGCGTCTGTTTCCTCGAACGTGTAGGCAATCTTCGGTTCGAAGATACCCTCACGGCTGCAGATTTCAAACTCCCAACCGCTGTTCTTCTCAATAGTGAAATCCTCTGGTGTAGTATTGTCCTTGGTAACTACCTTGATCTTGTCCCTATCCTTGATGTCGGCAAGATAACCGAGAATTTCATCTACAGATGATGAGGTATAGCTCTTTTCCCACGACTCTCCCGTGCCGTCCACCAGTTCCCGTGAACGGTCAAAGTAGATGCGCAGGCGTTTTTGGGTATCATTCTTTTCGAACACAAGGTCTTGGTTGTCAGTCATATAGGCTCCTGCTGACGGAACCGAACTGATAGCCTTTCCGCTCAGGTCTATTTTTGGCTGATACAGGTAGGAAGATGGCAGGAGGGCATAGCTGATGCCCACGTTGCGCAGTCGGGTTCCTTTCACTGTTTCCCAGTAATAGTTCACCGTCTTCATGTCTGTAAGCACGCCACGTTTCTCGTTGAAGGCTTCCACCGTGTTGTAAGGTGCTTCTGTACCCATCTTGAAACCCTTGCCTGAGTAATACGTGTTGATGGAGATGGTTCCGCTCTGATAGGTGTTGGTCCATTTGGCTGCATTTACATCAGAGATGGCGTTGTTGTAGAACTGTACGGTCTTTTCTGATGGCTTGGCTGCATAAATCTGCGCCATGGATGCAGAGTTGCTGGTGCCAGACTTGTGCCGGAGCAGCGAGTTGTTCCAGATGACATTGTTGGCAAGCAGACCCTTTTCCTTGATATACACACCACCCGTATAGGATGACATCTCGTCAGCAGCATCAGGTGTGTTGTTGGTATAGTTGTTGGCGATGGTGTTGTTGATTACCAGTCCATGACCATCCAAATACACAGCACCATTTCGGGTACTGGTATTGTTGCTGATTACAGAGGTGGCAAGAATCTGGTAATAGGCTTTCTCCGAGTTATTAGGGTCACCCCTCAGATAAACGCCCGCTCCCTGATAGGCAGAACAGTTGGTTACCATGCTTCGGGTGATGAAGCCGGCTTCGTCTATATAGATACCTCCGCCCTGGTAAGCCGAGCAGTTGTATACCAGGTTACCTTCCGTCTGTCCGTTCTTGCAGTAGATGCCGCCGCCACGTGGCTGGGTGTTTGTGGTTTTCTTCATGCCAGGGTTGCAGAATCTCACGGTGCAGTAGCGCATTCGGGCTGACGGGTCATTGATATAAACGCCCGCACCACAGTCTGGGTCGTATTGGGCAGCGTTCGTTTCGTTATATTTACCTCCCTCAATGGTGAAGCCTTCAAGATATACTTCGTCGGTAAAGGCATTTCCTCCAGGCAGGGGAGCAAACCATACCACATGGTAGGAACCGCTGGTTTTTATGTTCCAGGCTTCGTCAGTGTTATTCCAATTAGCGTCGCCGCTTCCAGTGAATTCCGCACCTCTGATGATGGATTCCTTTTTCCATCCCCATGGCTTTAAATTCTTGGCTTTCTCTATGCGTTCTGAACGACTTTTCTCATTTCCCTCAAAGGCACCATAAACGCTGATGCCATTCTTCATCAGTAGGGATACCGGGGCTGATGAATCATCGGCAAGAATTCGGTCTTTTACCACATAGGTTCCGGCTGCTACCCAAACTTCTCCTTTTTCGCCTGGCGTTGTTGCCTTTTCTGCCAAATCGTTGATGGCTCCCTGAATATCGCCCATGGCATTTTCCCATGATGAGCCGTCGCCTGTTCCTACTTTCTTGGGCTTCACGTATCTGATGCGTCCTGCCTTCATTCGGGCATACTCGTAGGCACCAATGTCGATGGTGTTGGTCTGGTAGCGTGTTCTACCCATGATGTCGGTAGAGGTAGTTTCCAGGTTTTCTGCAAAGTTTTTGTAGAATTCCAGTTTTCCCCTGTTCAGAAGGGCAGAGGTTTCCTCAAAAGTGAAGGCGGTGCTGTATAATTGCTTCAGATTACTGCTGAACGAGAAGTCGTAACCCTGGTTCACGGCACTCTGCTTGAACCAAGGGGCTGGCTCTGTGCCGTGGTTCTCGTTGCTGATCCATACGTTTCCATTATCGTCGGTATTGGTATCGGAATTGGTTACCTTTACTTCCGGAAAAGCACAGAAATAGAAGGCAGGACGGGTGTCTTGCTTGCTGAGTGCCGTGGAATGCCAGAGCACGGTGTTGTAAACCGCTCCGCCGCCATTGCTGCCTGATGCTCCGGCTGTGGTGAGGTCTACGGCTGATACGGTGTTGGCTATTACAGAACAGTTGACGATTTTCGATGTGCTCGAAAGTCGGATACCGCCGTTTGTATTGTTGTTGATGTTGCAGTTGTAGACGGTGGCTGTTCCGTCTATCCACATACCGCCACCTTCGTTTTCGCTGGAGCCTCGCTTGCCTGCCACATTATTAAAAATGCTGCAGTAGCTGATGGCTGACTGCTGGTTGGTACAGGAATTATCTACATAGATGGCACCGCCGCGCATGCCGTAGTTGTTCGCAAAGTTACATTGCGAAATACGGAAGTAACGGCTGCCGGCATTGTTGTCCTTGCTGTTGTTTATCACGTAGATGCCGCCGCCTCTGCCATTTGCAGAAGTGTTCTCTCCCTTGGCATTACCTGCTGCGATGAGGAAACCGGAAACAATGGTTGGCTTGTTGCCGTCGTTGGTGTTGCCCTGTGTTACGCCCATCTGGAGGGTCAGTACATGAATGGCATTGTCGGTGCGGGTGGTGTTCTCTGGATAGATAATCAGCTGCTGGCTCGCCTTGTCGTTGGTATCGATATCGCCCACCAGAGCCGTCTGATACTTCATCTGATATTTGTGTCTGCCCGTAGGGAGATCGTTCTTGATGGTCTCATCTCCATAGAAACCTCCATACATGGCAACGCCCGAAGGGAGAACGAAGCCTCCCTTCGGTGCCTTGTAGATGTGACCGGTAATGTCCTCATAGCCTTTCACCCAGATTTCATCGCCAGCCTTGGCTTGGCGCAGCGCATTTTCCAGGGTGATAGCTTGAGCCCATGATGAGCCGTCACCACCGTCAGTTGCCTCAGCTGTTACATGATAGGTCTTGCTGCCCTGTGCGAACAGGGAGCTGACACAGCTCAGGAGGATGAGGACTGCTATGATTTTCCTGTATGTCGTATGTTGTATTCTCATGCTGAAAAGAGTTTTATATGTTGAAATTGTTGATCGTGATATTTTCCTTTGTGAGCTGAGTACCCGATATTTTTACATTGATCTTGTACCAGCGAGCTGGGATAAAGCCATCTTTCAGATTGCTCATGTCAAATGTTACGTTGTATTTCCCTGTCGTTCCTTCTTTCTCTGTGTCAAGCTTGAAGGTGAGGCGAGGAGGAATGGCTCCGTCTGGGAAGGTATAATGATATACTCTTCCGTTACGCTTGCTGATTTCCGAGGTGTTCACAAAGGTTGTGTGGCCGTTTACCGAAGTCCTGGAAGATACTTCTTGGTGGTAAAGGGTATAAAGGGTAGGGAAGAGTCTACCATTCCCGGAGCCGGAAATGGTTGATTCTTGATTTGCCGGTTCTCCGTGATAAGTAAACTGGCTTACTTTCACGTTGGTATATTTCAGATTTCCATCCTTGTCTTTCTCATAGGCTCCCTTGGCATCCCATTGGATGTCAATCTTGGCAGCCAGTCTGCCCAGTACCATGCGCCAGTATTGTTTGGTGTTGATATTGGCATTGATGTTCTGTTCTACTTTTATCTCTCTGTCATTGGTGAGAATTTGCGTCTCTGGGTCCAGCTTGAGTGCATAGCCCGTGGCTACGCTGATAAACTTGGCTACGTCCGTAGTGCCGCCGCTTGGTTTGGCATAGTCGTTGCTAATCTGTAAATTATAAATGTCTGAGTTATGGTCTTGTTCGTCTTTTGTGATGTCGTCTAGCATCTTTTCCAAATCCAGCCCTTGTCCGCTACTATAGGTAACCCCATAAACGCAACAGGTGCCTAGCGGCAGATACATTGTATAGGTGCGAAAGCCGTTGGCATCAGGTCCTGATAGGGTTGAGGTGGCATGGGTGACGAGGGCTTTTCTGTCGAATTCTTCCTTGGTATAGGTATCGTAATATACCATTTTCTGGGGGGCTGCATCGTGTATTTCGTCGCCTTGCGTCTTTTCCTTATAGGCAACGATGATGGTGAGCCGGTCCCAGTCTACCTTGTCGTTGGTGTCTGCTCCCGGATCTCCGATGCGTGTTTCCGTCTTATCGGTAGGCACAGATAGGGTGAGCGAGATGGGTGCCAACGTATCCATTGGTCTTACCTCGTTCTTTTCGCTTTCGCTGCATCCTGCCAGCATGATAAGCGATAGTATCGCAAATATGTATTTCGTAATATGATTCATGTATCAATTCTTTATAGCCGTTGTATTCTTCACTCTTCACTTAAATGTCAATATCGTGACTTCCTCCTGGTTTCCAGTCGAGTTTCACGCTTACGCCTACTGATGCATTGGTAACTACCAGCGAACCGTCGGCTTTGAGTTTTGCCTTAATCAGTTTCAGCCTTCCGGCTTTCAGCGGTTCGTTCAGCGTGAGAATGGTTTCTGTATATTTGCCGTTTACCTTGGCGATGATGTGGTAGCGCCACTCTGCCTTGCTGGATGGGAAACTTACGGCATAGAGCGCATCGTGAGTCTGGGCTGAGGCTGTTGAAGCTTCGTTGATTCGCTTGGCTCTCACGATGGTGTTTCGGGATGTTGAGTAAATACTGTCGTTTACGAGAAAGTGGGTTGCCATTCCTTCTACGAATCCCCAAAGCTCGGCAGGTTTCACTTCTTGCTGGTTGATGACTACCGCTGCGGCACAGTTTGCCATATAGAGGGTGGTCTGCAGGTCGTGTTCGAAATCGGCCTCGTTGATGGTGAGTCGGGAAGTGAACAGACCGATATTGTGACTGTCGATGGTATCCTTCTGCTCCTGTTCCAGAGCGAGAGCCTTGCAGTCATTTGCTCCTGTAATCTTCACGTTTCTGGCGTTTCCGGTATTGGCGAGCGACAGGTTCTGGTAGTTGTTGCGAGGCAGATAGATGGTGTAGGATACCGAGTTGGCATTCATGACGTTAGCTTCGTGACGGTAGAGATCCTTTCCGATAAAGAAAGACAAATCATTGTCAAGGGCATGGTCGGTGAAGACTGTGCCGAGTTCCTGTTTCAGTCTGTTGGCGATGTATTGCTCCTCGGAGGTGTTGAGGTCAATGTCTATGAGGGTATGAATCTGTGTATGGAGTACCAGATTATACTTGATCTTATAGTCTTTGCCACACTTGCTCATGTCTTCATCGATGCATGAAGACAAACCGAAAGCGATGCTCAAAGTCATCAGAGCTATCAGAAATATTCTATATGATTTTTTCTTTCTCATTTTCCGTCCTTTATTAGGATTATAAACAGCGAAATTTACCCTACTGAACTTTCGTAACTAGCGAAAGCTCAGTAAGGTAGAATGATTAAATATCTACATCAAATGTAATACCAGACTTCCAGTCAAGATCTACTGCGAGACCTACGTTGATGCCTGATGTTCTGAGGTCAGGAATACAGTTGTATGCGCTCTTTAAATCTTTGATCTTAAAGTTGGCAGTTGTAACATAGTCCTGAACGAATACGCGATTCACACTATTAGGATTTGTAAGTCCGGTCTTGTTTGGGTTTAACTGACCTACGAGATAGAACTTAGCACCCTTCAGAATGATACCATCTTTTCCGTAGAAGTTCTTGTCTGAGTTGTTTTCTAACTCGAGAGTTACATATACTGGACTTTGTGTATCTGACTTCTTGTTGTCAAAGACAAGCGTATAGTTTGCGTTTGATGCAGAAGTTTCGTTCTTGGCTACCATAGAACCATTCATCACTTTGTCATATATGGTGTTAGCGAATGACTCTGTAGATACTGGGTCATACTTCCAATCTACTGAAGCAGGCTGACCGCCAATCAAGATACCGGTTACTTTAAAACCATCTGTAGGAACCGGAATCTTCTGGTCTGTATTGGAACCTCCAATCTGCTTAGCGTTATCTTCAAGAGTAGCAGCATCACATCTTACTGTTGATTTTAACACAGCCACGCTGTACTGTACAGGGTCTTTCAAACCTACGGTTTTGGTTGTATTTGCAACGGCATTTTCTGAAAAGTTAGTCTTTTCGCTCCATGCTGTTTGTGTATTTTTGATCCAATCATTGCATGTAGGGAATTCGCTCAGATTGGACATGTCTTTATCAGAAACCATAGTTGTTGTGTTTACAAAATACGACAGTTCTGCTGGATAGCAAATCTTTTGGTAATTGATAGAGTTACCAGTACCGATGATTACGTTATTAGGAGCATTGTAAGCAAATTTACTCTCTCCTGCAATCCAACTTAAGGAAGCAACACCATCAGGCAAGTTGTTATCTGGGAAGTTAATGCTTCCGATAGCTGTTAAAGCAGCTTCGCATTTATCGTAAATCTCTTTAGTTAATTTGCTTTCTGGAGGGATGGTTGTTCCTCCTGTTTCACCCACCAATGCTGTCTTGAGGTTCTTGATAAATTCAACGACAGATGTTTTCGAGCCTGCTTTCAGAGATATGAACTCTTTGTAACGTGCAGCTAAAAATTTCTTCTGGTTTTCTGTTAACCAAGTTGGGAGTGGTGTTTCGCTACCAATTGTTGCCCAGGTATAATCTTTTCCATCTGTATCTGTAACCTTAGCTTTGGCAATATCATTCAATGCATTGATAATTTTAGCAGCTTCAGTATCTGTTGTGAAATCAGCTGTGCTATTGATTGCAGTTAATTCATGAGATATATTTGCAAGAACTTTCTCAGTTGTTTTTGTTCCTACATCTGTAATTTTACCAGCCTGGAAGTCTGTGTCTCCACTTTTCCTGGTAGCTCTACCATAGAAAAGCATGTGGCTAGTTCCTACAGGAATCTCAATGTCACGGTAGAGTTTGCTGTATTCATCATTGGCGTATGCATTGGCGTCTGTACCGATATCGATGATACTTGTAGCTTCTGTGTTTCCAGCTGTTGAAGGATTACCGTTGAAAGTCAGCAAAACGATGTCTGAAATGCCACGGAAAGGCTTGCCGCTTTGCTGAGTCATTTCATCAGTCATACGTGTCACCTTCTTCGCCTGGTTTGTCGAAGAGTTACCGCCATAAGGAATGTTTATGGCGAACTGGGTCTTTACAACCTGTCCTGTCGCACCGGAGCCACCTGTTGGCTCAATTGAATCTGAAGAGCAGGAAACCATTCCTGCTGCACTTGCAAGAAGCATCGTACTTGCAAAGCTAAAAAATCTGAACTTCTTCATAGTCAAGTTATATTTTATTTGTTTTTATTTGTTTTCTCTGTCTGCCCGATGTTGTAAACCAGCGATACTGCCACCTTGGTCGGCATAACGAAGGTTTTCGTCTTCTTCTCAATGGCGGTGGCGCATCTGCCATAACAGTTGTATTTGGTATAGCGTGTGATTCCCAATCCCAAACCAACAGCCGCCTCCAGATTCCAACGGTTTTCCTTGTCGAGCGCCCAGTCGTAACCATATACTACGCCCAGGGCTCCCAAGTCGCCTTGGAACCTATGCTTCTTGAGTTTCGGGAAAAGCCCAAAAGGGAAGTGTACACCACCCGCATTGTAATGTGAGTAGAGTAAATTGGCTCCAAAGAAGTGCCCCAGGAACGGGCTGTCGAGCCAATATCGCATCTCTGTTTGTACGGCAATGTGCTTCAGTTTCTTGTTCTTGCGAAAAGTAAATGGGTTCCAACCTGTGGATAGGTCCAGCGACCAGTGGTCTGATAACCTCTTTTCCACTCCAATATTAGGTGTTGTGGTAGCCCAGTATGCTAAGTTCGTTTTCAAGCGCCAGTCTTGTGCTGATGCTGAAGTAATGAATAATGCTGAAACAAGAAGGAGCAACATGCGCTGTCCTTTGTCTGTCTTCATTCGCTTCTGTATTATTTGTTTATAGAAAAAGTGTTTATTATACTGTTTCCTATTTTCTGTTTTTGATATTAATCTAATTATACGTCATTATGCTTTTGACCACAAATATAGCGAAAATGGCGCAAAAAGACTTTCAAAAAAAGAAAAAATAGCTTTGATTTAAACTCCTTTAACTATAAATTTATAAATCCATCAATTTTTACCCCCCCCATTTTTGATTATTTTTACATTTCTGCCATTGCTATCTTAATCTCTTCTTTCTGAAATAATTCCCCTTAATATTTCCTGTTATTTTACTTTTCCCCTTACCCGATTCTATATCCAGTCCCGGATCTTCTTGCTTCGCCGTACCGATGAAACTCTTAATTTCCCGATATGCTTTTTTACTTGTTTCATCTTCTCTTTCTTCTACCAGTCTCATACGCTATTCGTTTTATTTCGAATGCAAAGATACGTCTTTTCCCTTTTCTACCTATGCGATTTGTGCGATTTGCGTGGATTCGGGAAATAAAGTGCGAAAAATATCATGGAATCATTCAGAAGAATATCTCCGAAGAATACGAAATTATCTCCGAAAGATAGCACAATATCTCCGAAGAATAAAAAAATATCTCCGAAAGATAGCGGAATATCTTCGAAGGATAAACCCAGAAAACAAATGTAGGGAATCCGATGACGAAGATATGGAAACTGTGGTGTGGTGACGAGGTGAAGGGTGAAGGGTATATTTTAAATCTTATATTATATTCTTTTTTTAGG
>OBCH01000094.1_pt1 | contig 23169 bp, 18 predicted proteins | sample 1495941 | NCBI WGS metagenome assembly OBCH01 (sample SAMN03418276, study PRJEB22391) | human gut metagenome | biome: human-gut; feature: organic feature; material: feces | host: Homo sapiens | place: Tanzania | collected 2013-01
ATAAGGAGTGCTCAAAGCAGGAACTTGATACAGAGCATGCCTGGATTGATATTCCGGAAGATGTGCTGGAGAAGTACACCTTCTACCGTTCAACCCCTCTTGTACGTGCTTACGCCCTTGAGGAGGCACTCGGTACTCCGGCGCATATCTATTTCAAGAATGAGAGTATCAATCCGTTAGGCTCTCATAAAATCAATTCAGCCATTCCTCAGTGCTACTACTGTAAGCAGGAGGGTGATACCAATGTCACTACAGAGACTGGTGCAGGCCAGTGGGGTGCAGCCCTCTCTTATGCAGCAAAACTCTACGGCCTGGAGGCAGCAGTTTATCAGGTAAAGATTACCATGCAGCAGAAACCATACCGTTCCAGCATCATGCGTACGTTTGGAGCCACTGTAGAGGGTTCTCCTTCTATGAGTACACGCGCAGGTAAGAACATTATCACACGTGATCCTCATCATCCTGGTTCGCTCGGTACTGCCATCAGTGAGGCTGTTGAGCTGGCTACAACCACACCGGGCTGTAAGTATACGCTGGGTTCTGTGCTCAATCATGTGGCACTTCACCAGACCATCATCGGTCTAGAGGCAGAGAAGCAGATGGCGATGGCAGGTGAGTATCCTGATCAGGTGATTGCTTGTTTCGGTGGCGGTAGTAACTTCGGTGGTATTGCCTTCCCATTCCTCCGTCACAACTTTACAGGCGAGCGCCATACTGAATTTATTGCTGCAGAGCCAGAGAGCTGTCCTAAGCTGACTCGCGGTAAGTTTGAGTACGATTTCGGTGATGAGGCAGGTTACACTCCATTGCTGCCAATGTTTACTCTGGGTCATGATTTCAAGCCAGCCAACATTCATGCCGGTGGTCTGCGTTATCATGGTGCGGGTATGATTATCTCACAGCTTCTGAAGGATGGTTATCTGCATGGTGTAGATATCCCACAGTTGGAGTCATTCAAGGCGGGTATGCTCTTCGCTCAGACCGAGGGTATCATTCCTGCTCCAGAGAGCTGTCATGCGATTGCAGCCACTATTCGTGAGGCTCTGAAGGCTAAGGAAGAGGGCAAGGAGAAGGTTATCCTGTTCTGTCTCTCAGGTCATGGTCTTATCGATATGCCGTCTTACGATAGCTATATTAATGGCGATTTGCACGATTATTCTGTTAGTGATGAAGAAATCCAGCAGTTCCTCAAGGATGTGCCAAAGGTTGAGTAATAGTTAATAGTTTATAGTTAATAGTTTATAGCAAACAGTTGACAATTATTCTTTGAGATATATTGAAATAACAATATCACATGATAAAAGAAGCCAGGCTGCGAAAAGCAACCTGGCTTTTATTTTTTAGAAATTCTATTCTCTTTTATTTAGAGATTCTATTCTCAGTTCGAGACTTCTATCTTTCATTAGAAGTTCAACCACTCTTCGATTGCCTTAGCGATAACATCGAAGCTTGTGGTAGGCTCGAAACGGGCAACAACCTGACCTTTCTTGTTAACGAGGAACTTGGTAAAGTTCCACTTGATATCAGCACTCTCCTTGTAGTTAGGATCAGCCTCGCTCAACATCTTGTCGAGAACAGGGTAGAGAGGATGACTCTCGTCCCAACCAGCAAAGCCCTTACATTCTTTCAAGAATTTGAAGAGAGGGGCAGCATCGTCTCCGTTTACCTTGATCTTCTTGTAGCGCTGGAACTCTGTGCCGTATGTAAGCTTGCAGAACTGATGAATGCTTTCATCAGTACCAGGGGCTTGCTGACCAAACTGGTTGCAAGGGAAATCAAGTATTTCGAAACCCTGAGCATGATAAGTCTCATAAAGTTTCTCCAGTTCCTCATACTGAGGTGTAAAACCACACTTTGTGGCGGTGTTGACGATGAGCAGCACTTCGTTGGCATACTCCTTGAGGGAAACATCCTTTCCCTTTCTGTCTTTAACAGAAAATTCGTAAACAGTTCTCATTTTTTTTATCTTTATGTATGTGTTATCTATATTTCCGATCTCAACTTATATGATCTAGAGTGCAAAGATACTACTTTTCTCTTAGAATACTTCAAGAGTTTTTTTAAAAATTCTAAAAATCGAACAAAATCATAGATGAAGGAATAAGCGTAATATATATAATGTAGATAGTATCGCAGTTAAGAGTAAATAGATTCCGTAGATAATTGGGTTTGTGAATAGAAAGGTGTGTAGATTATAAGACTACATAACGGCCTGCATGAAACAGCATAAAAATAAAAAATGCAGGATTTTCACAAACCCTGCATTCCTTTTTCTTTACCTCTTTTTCCTCAAAAAAACAAAGAAAAAGAGGTTTACGATTAATCTATCATTTAACTTTTCTAAGAACTTGTTGCAAAGATACTACATTTTCTTGTAACACCAAACTTTTTCTCAGTTTTTTTTCAGTAAAAAGGGAAAATTAATCAAATACCCCCCCCATTTTTATACTTTTTTGCAATATTCGGTCAAAAAACTAAGCAAAACGGCTCAATTTTATGACTATTCTGCTTTTTTCCTTGCTTGAACGTTTTGCTGTGTACGAAAACGAAGAAGGCTGTGCTCGGCAACAACTGAAGATATATCCTGTAATATGTATTACTTTTTGTCAATACAGATAAAAGCAGCCATCAGTAATGATGACTGCTTTCATCTGTAATGATGCGGGCTATCCCTGCGTTCTGTTTCGGTATTCAGTAGGCACGATACCCGTTTCTTTCTTGAATACCTTCGAGAAATACTTAGGGTCGGTGAAACCTACTGCGAAGGCGATGCTGCTCAGTGTATCGTCTGTCTTGCGTAACATCTCGCATGCCTTCTTGATACGTATATGGCGAACGAAGTCTACCGGTGTCATTCCGGTCGTTGCTTTCACCTTATTATATAGTACGCTTCGGCTCATACCGATTTCGTTCGAGATGTCATCAATCTTGAGTTCCGGATTGCCTGTATGGGCAACAACAAATCTGAAGACACGCATCATGGCTCTGTCCTGAATCTGTGCCGCTATAAATGCCAGCTCGCTGTTTGGATCAACCGTTTCGTTCTCGGCACTAGTTTCAGCCTGGTTAAGAGCAGGCTGAGGAACTGCTGCAGGCAGTATTCGCAGGGCTGCTATGGCATCTTTATCGCCAGTTTCCTTCAGTTTTCTGATGACATCTATCTGAATGTTGCGGCGCTGGGTGAGGATAGCCTCTATTCTGCCGAGCAGATAAGGGGTAGAGAATGGCTTGGTGATATAGGCGTCAACTCCTTCATCAAAACCTCGCTGCTGATCTTCTACGCTTGCCTTGGCCGAGAGAATCATCACTGGGATGTTGTTGAGGGTGGTATCCTGCTTGATCTCGTGAATCATCGACAAACCATCCATCACAGGCATGGTAACGTCCGTGAGGATAAAGTCTGGTATCTCCTTGCGGACCATCACTAAACCAGCCTTTCCGTTCTCTGCAAGCAGCACGTTATAGGTAGGCGAGAGGATACTGTAGAGGAACTTGCGCAGGTCGGCATTGTCTTCTACTACCAGTATCGTCTGGTCTTTGAGTTCCGCTTCTTCCTGTGCTTCTTTCTGTTCCTTGCCCATTTCTTCCAGTCGTTCAGCCTTTTCATCCTTTTCTTCTTTCTGTTTGTTGGTTTCTTCCAGATAGTCAGATGCATTGTGGTCGTCAATCTGGCCATTCGCTTTTTCTCTTTCTGCCAGGTCGTAATCTTCTTCGGTCAGACCGCTGTTCGTATGGAAGTCTGCATTGTTGCCATACCTCTGAACCTTGTCCAGTGTCATCAGCATATCGTTGGCATTGTCTACCACCATTTTCAGCAGTTCCTTGCCCTTGCGGGTGATACCCGGCTCGGTTTCCAAAACGGTTTTTACCGGGGCTCCGATGAGCGTTAATGGGGTTCTCAGGCGGTTGGCTGCATCGCTGTAGAATTCGTTCTTCAGCATGCTCATTTCGTGGCTTACGTTCTCGCGCTGGCGCTGGTTGTAGGTATAGAAGATGGCACCTACGATACCGATGAGCAGGAGCAGCATGAGAAACTTGCCCCAGATGCTCTCCCAGAAGGTAGGGCGCACTTCGATAGGCAGTTCTGCTACATATTTGCTCCATACACCGTGCGAGTTGGTGGCTCTCACTTTGAGTACATAGTTGCCATGGCTGATACGGTTAAAGCCGATGACATTGCTGCTTCCGTTCGAAATCCACTCGCCCGGAGCGGTATAACCATCGATGCGATAGAGGTATTGGGTCTGATACTTGCGTTCATAGTCGAGCGAAGCAAAGGTGATGGTCAGGTTTCGCTTATTGGCTGGAATCACCACTTTTTCCTTGTGCAGGATAGGCTCCGACTCTTTCTCTCCGCTATAGTGGAGGGAACTGAAGACGACCTTAGGCTGGTAGTTACTCTTCTTCAGCGTAGCCGGATTGAAGGTAATCAGTCCCATAGGGGTACCTACCGAGATGTTGTTGCTTGCCGGGTCGTGGTATGGGCGGCTGTTCGAGAACGACATGTTGAAGTCGAAATCGTTAGGTCCGAACACGTTGCACTTGCCCGTTTTCGGGTCTACGCAGTCGATGCTCGATTCTCTGATCACCCAGATTCTTCCCTGGTTGTCTTCTACCATGCCCTGTACGATGCCTTCGTTTATATTGATGGGATGGAAGTATTTCATCTTCTGGTTGTCTTGCAGGAGCGATTTGTTCACAATCTCTTCCATCACACCGCCCTGTTGCGAGATATACATCTTTCCGCTGGTATGCTCCATGATGTTGTTCACATCGTTTGCTGCCAGACTTGTGGTATCGTTCGGTATGTAGTAGGTCTTGTGATAATTGATTTTCCTTGCGTTTGTAAAGGCATCACTGAAGGTGATGAGACCGTCTGTAGTTCCTACAAGAATGGTTCCCGTAGTAGTGCAGCAGATGCGGCGTATGCGGTCGTAGTTCTGCTTCTCCCAAGGCAGTCCGTTCCGCTTGCTGATAAAGCTGATACTGCCGTCTGCCGCCTCATTAACGAGTGCCAGTCCGCCTCCGTAGGTACCTATCCAGATGCGTCCGGTGCGGTCGGCTACGATGTCGAATACCTTGTCGAATGGCAGCGAGGAAGGATTGTTCGGGTCATAGGCAAAGTGCCTTACCTGCATCTTGTCTATCAGATAAATACCGTTACCGTTGGTTCCAATCCATGCTCTTCCCTTGATATCGAAGTAGATGGAGTAGATGCCCGTTTCGGCGAAGTTTACCTGCTGTGGCACAATCTGTCCGCTTGGCGAAAGGTATCCGATACGCTGGTAGGAGGCGTTGAGTACCTGGATTACTCCATTGTGATAGCCTGTCCAGATATGTCCGTCTGGTGATGCATTTACCGAGAACACTTCGTCTTCGCCCACATCCAGCTTGTTGATAATGTAAGGGTGATATTTGAAGACTACCTGTGTCAGGTCGTGAGAGCCTGTCAGCCAGAGGATTCCCTGGTCTGAGAGTACATATTTCGTAATCTTCGGTATGCGGTAGTTGCCCGATGAATTGCTTCTCAGCAGATAAGGCACCAGTTTTCCTGCCTTGCGGTCAAAATAACTGAAGGTTCCTCCTCTTGGCACTACCCAGAGGGTCTTGTTTTCGTCTTGTGTGATGAAATTGCTTTCGCAGGTTGTGCGGTCCATCGGGTCGTCCTGATCGGCAAAGAGCCACTGCTTCTGTCCGGTCTTCGGGTTGATGAGGGTTACTCCCATACCGTCTGTAAATGCCCATACCATACCGAAATCATCGGTATAGATCTTCTTTACCTCTGGCAGAGGTTGACTCGGACTCTGTACGTTGATGATATCAAACTTGAAGGTGCGCGGGTTGTAGATGACTACACCCAGGTTGGTTGCCATCAGGAGCTGGTAACCTGTGTTCTTCAGTTCGTTGATGTGGGTTACGCCTTCCGGCATCGGTATCATGGTGAGTCGGTTCTGCAGGTCATATTTTGCCAGTTTGCCGTCTTCTGTAGCCAGGAACACGTCGTCTCCCACCCATCTTATCCATTTGAAAGGCAGCTTGCTTGGAAATTTCGAATGATATATGCATGCGCCTTTGTCGGTAAGCACCCATTCTCTTCCGTGAGTATCCAGGTGGATGTACCATACATTTTTGCTTTTGAGTCCTTTGTCTCCTACTTTGATGAGGTCTATATTCTGTTCATCAAAGGTTCTTCCTGTTGATCGGATGATGTATTTTCCATCTTCAGAAGTGAACCATGTAGCTCCGTTTTTCAGTGAATACACTTGTTTCACTCGCAGGTCGATATTGAACAATTCGTTGAATTTCTTTCCTATAGCAAAGAACTGGCAGAAGTGAGTATCGTATACATAGAGCTGGTGGTCGTATGTGATACACCACACGTTGTTGTTATAGGATGGTTCTATTTGGAGGATACGGTTGGTTGAGAGGATGTCGACATCATCTGGGTTATCTCTGAAGGTATGGAAACTGTAGCCGTCATAGAACGATAATCCGTTCCATGTACTGAACCACATGAGGTTGTCTCTGCCTTGTTTCAGGTCTGATATGGTATTGGCAGCGAGTCCGTCTGTGATAGAGAATTTTCTCACATCGCAGTAGGGGACAGCTGCTGTCATGATGGTAGAGAGCAGTCCTAATATGGTGATATATAATTTTCTTTTCATCATTTTTTATTCGTATACGTTTATAAATCGCAACAAAGGTAGTGAAAATTATTGAGAATACGTATCTATCAGGTGTATTTTTTATGTTTTTCACCTTAAATTCTTCCACTTTTCATGGGATAGGGGTAATATTTGGTTGATTTGCTGGTGTTTTCCTCTTAAGCCTAACAAAAAACTCCTCCGATAAATGAATATCGGGGGAGTTGTAGGGATATGATGCTTGAATTTGATTACTTCTGAATCATCTTCTTTCCGTTCTTGATAACTACACCTTTGTAAGCCTTGGTTACCTTCTGGCCTGCGAGGTTGTAAGCAGGGGCGTTCTTTGCAGCTTCGTCTGCTGTAATGTTAGTGATGCCGGTAGTCTTTCCGTTTAAGCTGATGAGAATGTTGTTTGAATCAAGCTCATAAGTAGTGTTAAACTTCTTAAGCTTTCCATAAACAACAACTACGTCACCAACCTTGATATCCTCTACAGAAGTGAATTTCTCACCCTTGAAAGAAAGACCACCGTAAACCTGCAATTCATTTTCTGTTGTACCGTCGTCAGAAATGTAGTAAGAAAGGCTACCGTATGTAGCATTTAATGATGTGCTTGCTTTAGATACAGTACCCTTAACATATACATTTTCGCTCAAGCCTTTACCTGCATCAATCAGTTCCTTAGCCTTGGCAATGGTATAAGCTGTTTCTGCCGTGTTTGTGATGTCTACGATTTCAGGAGCATCGCCTACCTTATAGTATGCAATCTTAGAAACCTGAATCAAACCATTACTTGTTCCAGCCTGGCAGTCAAAGACAAACTTATAGTAATTGTTTGCAGCAGACTTGGTTGGCTTGAAAATCAGGTCTCCATCCTCAATCTTGGCAGAGAGTTCTTCTGTTACATTCTTGCAATCTGCATCAGTTGCTACCTGCAACTTGATAGAATTTATCTTATTTTTAGTAATCTTGTCGATGGTCAGTACGATATTGCTGATAGGCTGATCAATAGCAGGAGAAGTGATAGAAGCTATAGATGCTACTTTATTTCTTCCGCATTTGATGTATTCCCAATTCTTATCCCACTTGTTTGTGTTGAAATTCTCAATGGTCCAAACATCTTCTCCGATTGTAGCCTTCCAGGTTGCGGTATAACCACTGACAGTCTTACTTTCTTCACCTGCATCAGGGAAAGTCAATACTTTATAAGGAGTTGTTCCTGCAAATGTAACGCTGGCTACGAAAGCCAGAATCAATGATAATGAATAGCGTAAAAATTTGTTCATAACTTAATAATTTTAAAGGTTAAACGATTAATTAACTGTTGAAACTCATTTGTTGAGTTGATTCTTAGAAATTACTTTGTCCTAAAAGTATGATCTTTGAATTATTACTGATGCAAAGATACACAAAATATCGAAACAATGTGTTAATATTGTGTTAAATAATTGATACAAAGAAAGATACACCATTAAAACAGAAATTAATACCATTAAAAAATAGCTTTTTTCTAAAGAATAGGGATTTCCCCCTCAGTTTGTATCCTTTTCCCCTTTGATGCAGACGAAAAATCCACTACCTTTGCATCGGGTTCAAGAAAGAATGCTATTCTTCGAGAGCTCAATAATTAGAAGATATAAGAATATAAATAACTTAACTGATAAATTGATATGAAAAAGTTTACTACTCTTCTCACAATGGCTTTCATAGCTTTGATGAGCATCTCATTCACCTCATGTGATGATGATTCTGATATTGCATACACCCTCGATGGTACATGGAAGGGTAATATGTTGGTAGAATATGGTAATCAGAATGCCCTCTACTCGGTAATCCGATTCGACCAGAATGATGGCATCTATTCCGGTACAGGCTATTGGATCGATTACTTTAAGGGAAATTACTGGCATGGCAACAATTATATAGCAAACCGTATTACCTGGACAGTACGCAACAGAAACATCTATATCGCTCTTCTTGATGAGGGTAGCGATGTTGTGATTTACGATTATGCTTTGGGCGACCGCAAGTTCTCTGGATATATAGAGGCTGATAATGGCAATCGTGCTTATTTCGAGCTTTATCGCGATTTTGACAGCTATAACTGGCGCGATTATGACTTGGGCTACGATTGGGACTATGATGACGGTTGGGGCTACAGCAAGCAGCATTCGGGCTTGGAGAACACCCAGATTGTTTCTCGCGGAGCTAAGGATTCTGTAGAGTATGTTAAGGTAGCAGATGATAATCAGAAGCCTGTTCGCCGTTTTGTAGTGAAGTAAGGCAATAAGGAATTTAGTTTGAAGAAAGGAAACAAGATATGAAAAAGTTTAATCGGATATGGATGTGGATGGCGATAGCTGCAGCATCTTTCTCATTTACCTCATGTGATGATGATTATTACTGGCATGATGATTATTACTGGTATGATGACTATAATCATGGTGGCTGGGGATGGAACCAGGGCGACTGGAACAACGGTTCTAACGGCTCTCAGGATGATTACCTGCTGTCGGAGGCTCAGACTCTTACAGGCGACTGGAGAGGCTCTGTGATGCTCTCTGAACTTGCTGAGGACGGCCAGTCTCGCAATAACTACAGTTTCAATGCCGAGATGACGTTCTATCAGGCGGGTGATAAGGTTAACTCGCTCAGTGGTAATGGTATAGAAGTGGATTATGCCGATGATGGAAGCAATGAATCCCAGACTCTGAAGTTTACCTGGTACATCGATAAGAATGGTGATATTTATATCCGCTATAATGATTCTGGTGCTACCTATGTGATGGATGCAGGTGCTAAGCAGTATGGTTTCTATCTGGGTGATGAAAAGGGTCAGGATGTGTTCTATGGTTATATGATAGGAACAGGTAAGGCTAAGGGCGATGTCATGTATATCGACTTAGTGCGCTACGATCCGAGTGGAGCCCGTAAGAAGACCCGTTCTGCTGCTACCGATTCCGTAGCTCCTGGCTTCGGTAAGGCTACCGGCAGGGCATTCATGCCACATGCAATCAAGAAGTTGCCAAGAAGATGATGATATAAACAAAGAAATCCGCTCTCTCATTGATTTGAGAGAGCGGATTCTTTTGTTTGTATATAGCCTTTTATTTAAAGCCCCAGAGCTTCTTGAGAGCTTCTGCATCTACGTTTTCTACATCCTTCTCGATCTCATCAGGGAGATTACAGAAGAAGTCGATGCCGGTTCGGTCTTCCAGCGTCTTGATGTTTACCACATAGTTGCCGAGCTTATCGTTCTTGGAATCAAATGCTTTGTTCTCGTGAGGGAACCAGTAGCCGAAAGCGCTGTAGGTATACTGGTTTGTGCTCTTGTTTAGCTCCTTTTTCAGTACAGCTACAAAGAAATACTTTGGTATTGGGATATAGCCTGATATCTTTGTTTCGCTAGAAGCACCATTCTTCTTCCAGCCTAGGAGATTACTCTCGCTGCCTACCGGGTCAATAGTTCCGCCCTTTACGATAAACAGGGTATCAGAATCAATCTTTGGAGCCTTTTTACGAAGATCTTCCTCCATATTATACCATGTTCCACGCTGGTTGAAATTGGAATATTGTGGCTGCATGTTGGTCATGAAGAAAGTCTGTTTCTGCTGTGTCAGATTGAGCTTGCGGTCAGCAGAAGGGCAGATATGACCATGGTCAAAGCCTTGAGCTGTAGGAGTAGGGTCCTCTGTGAAATCTGTGATTCCCCACTGTTCTTGCAGATCTGTATCCCATGGATACTGGCGTTCTACTCTTGTATCGGCATACCATCTATCTACATTCTGTGCTGTGTTTCCAGTATGGAAAGTATAGCAGCTCCATCTCTGGCTCTTCATGTCGTCATCCCATTCTGTAGAATAGTTCACCATACCAGTTGTATTATCCATGTGAACGATGGCATAGCTGCTGCCATTGTTCTTGAGCTTTGGGAACTCCAGACCGCCGATAGCGTTTCTTACCACTTGTGGCATGTTGGCAGTAGCCACATTCTTGTTTGTATTGTTCTTGTCGGTTGATTCACCACCGGTATTGCCACCGGTATTATCGCCACCCGTATTACCGCCGTTTTCAGGATAATAGAACTGCAGGGTATCGTCAGTGCCGCAGGCAGAGAACGTCATCGCAGCAACGAGCGCGAAGATAAAAAACTTAGTATGCTTCATAATTCTCGATAATGTTTTGAAGTTAAAGATTAAGTGCTTTCTATATAATAATATATGTAGAAATCGATTGCATGAGGATAGAATAGAGAAAAAAAGTGCATTCCTACGTATATGCAACTACGCTGGAATGCACTCAGTATCTTTGCGATAATAAATATATCCTTATAAAAAAGGTATATTATTACTTCTTCAATTTGCCGTAACGGTTCATGAAGCGGTCTACGCGACCCGCTGTATCAACGAGCTTGCTCTTACCTGTGTAGAATGGGTGAGATGTGCTAGAGATTTCAATCTTAACAACTGGATAAGTCTCGCCTTCGAACTCAACAGTGTCGTTAGTCTTGCATGTAGACTGAGAGAGGAACATATCGCCGTTAGACATATCCTTGAATACTACAGGACGATAATTCTCTGGATGAATACCTTTTTTCATTTTTCTTTTTTATTTTTATTGGGTTATTAAAATTAGACGTCATGGGGATGCTTATTGCACCATTTCGTGTCCCTTATCGGGGCATGCCCATTATAGCCTGTTATCAATTTCAGGCTGCAAAGTTACGCTTTTTTCCTGAAACCACCAAATATTTCTTCTTCTTTTTAAGAAATATTTTGGAAAAGAGCATAATACGTAGGTTCGCGTTTCCTCCTGACACCTATGTTTTTAATGGCTGAAAAAGAAATCCCCATCGCCTCTGTTTGTGCAGAGGACGATGGGGATCGGTATTTTTTTTCTAATACATAATATCTACTAGGGGAATTACTTCAGTGTGATGATGATCTTCTCGATGTAGAGAGCACCAACAGCATTGTTCCAGATGGTAAAGTACTTGCTGCTTACACTGCTGAAGTCGTAGGTAAAGGTGAATGTATTGAGGGTGCTGCCTGTCTCTGTGGTGTAAGAACCCTTGATAGCATCTGTCGTAGGATGAGCAGAAGAACCATGGTATACATCGAATGTGGTAGGCGTATCATAACTGCTCAGTCCCTTTACCACGATGGTGATGCTCTTGATGTCCTTGCTGAACGCAGTGCTGTTGAAGAGGAATCCCTGCTTGGCTACATCGGATGCGTTGCCTTGTACCTGGAGACAGCCAGTGAAGTTTCCGTTGGCTTTGCAGATGCGAGCACCGCTATAAGCGATGTTGTCGAATTTCCAAGAATACCAAGTGCTTTCTGTGGCTGCTGTTTGTGAGCCATAAGCGTTCTCAGGCAAATCTTCTGAGCTGGTCTTGCCACTAACGATAGAGCTGATGTTCATGGCATCGCCGGTAGCTGGTGTATCTGGTGTTGGGTCTGGCTTTACCTCACCACCGCCTGCGCTGGTCTTGCCATTTACAGAGATGAGTTTACCGCCCATATTGGTCTCTGGGGTGTTGCCCATGTAGTTGATGAGCTTGGCGCAAACTACGATCTCATCGCCTTCCTTCAGCGTCATATCGCCCTCCTTCCACTTCTCGCCACCGAAGTAGTAGATGCGGAAGATGTAGAACTGGGTGCTGTTGGCATCATCGGCAATATAGAATGATCCGTTGCCGTAGGCTGCTGAGAACTGCTCCTTCACGCTCTGTACCTTACCCTTGATGTAGAACTCCTTGTCTGATACGGCGCCCGATGCCAGTGCTGCGGTGTACTTCTGCGCTGCCACACTGTTGAATGGGTTGGCCTCAGAACCATCGCCCTTTGCCTCGCCAGTGATATCGCCGCTGTCTGAGCCATCGACTGTCTTGCCGTTCAGGGAAACCAGATAGGTTTTGTTGGCCACGGTTTCTGGGGTGTTGCCCATGTAGTTCATCACCTTGGCGCAAACTACCACCTCGTCGCCTTCCTTCAGCTCTGGGTCGCTGTCTGTCCACTTCTTGTTGCCCAGATAGAGTGAGCGGTAGATGTAGAACTGGGCGCTGCTCTCATCATCGGCGATGTAGAAGGAACCGTTGCCGAAGCTGGTAGAGAACTGCTCCTTGATGTTAACCACCTTACCCTTGATGTAAACCTCCTTGTCAGACTCCACGCCTGCCTCCAGGGTGTTGCAGTAGTTGATAGCTGCCACGCTGTTGAATGGGTCGTCAGCGGTACCGGTACCCGTAGGTTCGCCCTCTGTGGTGCCGTTAGTATCCGGCTTGGTAGGCATGGTATAAGGTTCTGGCACATCCTCGCAGCTGCTGAATGTGAAGGCAGCCATTGCCGCCATCAAAACTGAAAATATATACTTTTTCATATTGTTGTCTTTTTATTGATGTTACTATATATAATAATGTGTAATTACTGGATGGAGATGAGCTGGTTGCCCGAGTTGATTTCTGCCACGTCGTTGTAGAGCGTCAGGCTTCCCAGAATTACCACCTTCTTGCCAACGGCGAGGGTGCCCTTGGTTTCCTCGGTCCACTTCTCTCCGCCGATGTTGTAGCCACGGAACACCTTCAGGGTCTTGCCCTCTGCTACCTTGCCATCCACGGAGATGGAGTAGGTGGCGTTGCCGTAGGAGCCGGTATCGATGTCGTTCACCTCGCAGATGATTCCGGTGGTGTATACCTTGTCGGTGGTGTAGCTGCCGGCATTGATGATTTCAAGTGCCTTGGTCACGGTGTATGGATCCTCCAGCGTACCGCTCTTGTCGAGGCTTACCGGACTCAGGTCGTCGGTGTCGCGGACGAGAATCTGCCATACATTATTATATCTTGTGAAGATACCTGTGATGTCATAGGCTCCGTCTGGCAGGATGGCATTGGCAAAGCGGGCATAGCCTGATGTGCGCACTACCACGGTGTTGCTGCTGATCCACTGGCCCGACTCGGCATCCTTCAGACCCTGGTTGGTGGTCTCGTCGTTGGCAGCCCATACGGTCTTGCCGTTGGCGCTGCTGAACTTCACACTCTTGATGGTCATCAGTTTGCCTGAGCATTCTTCCAGATAGGTGGCATCGGCAGCCTTGCTCAGGTCGAACTCTTCTGGCTTCACGTTGCTGGCATCTGCCTCGTCAAGCAGTTTGAAGTGCTTCTGCCAGGTAGGGCGGTCCATCTTTCCCACGGATGTGGCTCCGGTCTTCAGATTGGTGTAGATGCCGCCAATCTGTGCCTGCATGCCGTATCCGCCGATGTAGAGACCGTTGAGGTCGATGAGAATCTCCTGACCCACTGGCAGATAGCCATACAGTCCGCCTCCGTTGATGTCAACGAGGATAGCACCTGTGGCATCCTGCAGCGCCACCTGCTGATAGAGGTTGCCGCTGATATCGTTGCCCGTGATGTAACCCTTGATCATCATCGGCTTGTCGATGAGCTTGTATCCGCCGCCGTTGATGGTGGTCTTGTAGTCGCTCTTGAGCTGTGCAATGGTAACCACGTTCTTCTCTCTGAGCAGGTTGTTGCCGTAAGGAGGCGCAGGGATGGTCTCCACCATATCCGGGTCAGCATATCCGTCGCCCATGCATGATGCCAGCATCATTCCCGCCATCGCCATCATGGCCATTGCTATGAATTTTATCTTTTTCATTGTCGTGTCGTTTTTTGAATCTTTTTTATGTCGTTCTAGAATCGGAGATGTGTCCGTTTAGAATCGGTAGCCAATCTGGAACATTCCGTTGGTACCCCAGGTGTAATACTTCTTAGGATTCTTTGAGAACTGGTAAACGCGAACGTTGTTCACCTCGCCGCCTGTGGTGATGGTGTAGCCCGAACGTGAGTTCTGCTCATATCCTCCGGTTACGATCTTCTGGTTGTTCAGCAGGTTGGTAATCATGAGGTTGAAGTTGAGAGAACCCTTCTTCAGTCTCACGCTCTTACCTATGCTCAGGTCAACCATCCATCCTCCGTGACCCTTCTCCTGGGCTACAGCATCCTCTGTCCAGCTCATACCGTCGAGTGTAGTAGGAGCAAAGATTTCAGGGTATGCCTTGTAGGCAGCCTGGCGGTTGGTCAGCACCTTCTCATATCTGTAGCTTGGAGAATAAGAGAGGTAGATGCGGTCGTAGTAGTTGGCATTGAGGTTCACGAACCATCCGTTGGTGTGGAGGTCGAGACCGATGCTTCCCACTGTGAGCGGTGTGCCACTCTCGCGCATGTTCATCACGTAAGCCTTGTCGGTATATACCTCGGCACTCTTCGAGAGCATGTATACGGCGTTTACATTGTTGATGTTCTTAGCCTCGCTGATGGTGCCCAGGGTATTGAAGTCGAGCCATGAAGTTACCTTGAACTTCAAGCCAGCCTCCAGTCCGTAGTATTCCTTCTTCAATCCCGTCATGCTCACGTAGGTGAACGAGTTCTCGTCGTCGTTGTAGAAGTTCTGCCACTCGGTTACATCCTCCATGCGGCTGTAGTAACCGCTCAGGTTGGCATGCATCCATGCGTTCTGATACTGGTAGCTTACCTCTGAGCTGAAGATGCGCTCGTTCTTGAGGTTGGTAACGAAATCGTTGTTGATTTCAGGCGAGATGAAGGCGGTGCTTGCCATAGGCGCACGCCACTCGTATCCGGCTCCGATGCGGAAGGCATGACCGCGGCCTGCATCATAGTTTACGCTCAGCTTGCCACCGCCGTCGAGGAAGTGGGCTGTGCCGCTGTTGCCATAGCTGTTGTCGGCAGCCATACCGTTGCGCATGTATCCCTTGCGCTTCATGCCGGTGTAGCCGATACGGCCGCTCACCATGGCTTCGAAGCTTGAGAACTGGGGCTTGTAGGTGCTCCAGGCGCCTGCCTTCTGCACGTCGATGCGATAGTCGTAGCCGAACTTGTCGCCCTCGTACACCAGTTTGCCGGTGTTGTCAGGTCCGGCGGTGTTCAGGTCGTATTGCACGCGTGGATCGGAGATGGAGTATTCGCCGATGGCGTAGGAGTTGATGTTGTGGAAGATCTGGCCTCCCAGCATATCCTCCATGGTCTGGTAATGGCGGTTCTGGTTTACGCCGAGCATGAAGCCCGATGCCAGGCTCGACTTGTTGGTGAGCTTGGTGTTGAGGGTTGAGGAGAGCACGAGGTTGAGGTTGTCGTTGTGCTTTGCCTGCAAGTAATACAGGGTCTCCTGTCCGTTCTTGGCAGCCTGCTGGTTGGAGTAGTACAGGCGGTCCCAGTCTATCTGGCGGTTCTGCTTGCTCGCCTGCCAGTAGTTTACGGCGTTGTTCCAGCTATCCCAGTTGTAGATGTTGTTTCCGTTCTTGAAGTCGCCCCATACATAGTAGTTGGCAGATGGCATGTTCTTCCAGTAGTCTGGCTGCGGATTCTCGGCGTTGTTGTAGTTGAGCTTTGTGCTCTTGTACCAGGAGTATTTTCCGAACACCGATGTGGTGAGCTTCATCTGGTCGTTGATGTCCCAATCCCATGTGGCGATAGCCGAAGGGGCAAAGTCGTTCACTACGCGTGAGTTTCTCTTGTGTCCGTTCTGGTATCCCCAGTATGGGTTATAGTAGTAATCGTTAGCCAGCCAGTAAGCCTCGTCGGTAGATGCTCCCTGGGTGCTTCTTTCAGTCGGGTTACCCCATGTAGAGAAGCTCAGCGAGTGGCCGTTCATCCACTTCTTCTGTACACCGAAGAAATAGGAGAGGGCGTTGTAGATGGTTCCCTCTACGTATCCCTGGTTAGCCCAGCGGTAGGTGAGACCGGCTGTAATGGCCCATCCCTTCTCGTTGAATCCGCTGGAGTAGGAGTAGAGTCCGCGCAGGGTATAGTTGCGGTTGGCAACACCTACGCTGGCATACTGTCCTTCCTGCATGCTTCCGGCACGGAAATCATAGTTGTTGGAGCCTGCCATGCCCGTCATAGAATAGCCGTTGGCTTCGAAAGGCAGGGCGAAGTCTACGTTTCTGGAGAATCGGTTCAAACCGCCGATGTTGGAGAAACGGAACTGTCCGGTCTCCATATCGTTCATGGAAGCACCGTTGATATAGACATCGTTGTACTTCTGGTTGAAGGCACGGTAGCGGAAACGTGCTGGCGAGAACAGGTAACCTGCCTGGCTCGCGTATACGTTGCTGGTAGAATTGAGGATGGTGACATTGGATGACATGTCATCGTCCTCGCCCAACTGTGCCTCGGAGAAGGTGAAAGCATTCTCGTCGAGTCCCTGTGCTATGTTCTGGTCAGTCTTTTCGTTCTGAGCCATAGCCAATGAACACGAGAAGAGTGCTAACATTGCTAAGTTTACATTCTTCTGCATAGTTTATATGTATTAAGTATTAATAAACCGGCAACAGAGGTCTCTTTGAGCAGTGATGATATATGTCCCGCTAGATCTTGTTTAGGCGATAAGGGGACTTACCGTTTGTCCCTGGTCTTGTGTCTTCTGTTCCGATTCTATGTGTTTAATGCTGCAAAGTAACAAAAAGTTTTTTAAAAAATGAAGTTATTTATGTTAAAAATGCATGAAATCTGAAAAAATATTCGTTTTTATGGAGATATTTCCGATTTTTTAGGTATCTTTGCTGCGTATTACCTCACCGCGTTAAGGTGAACATAATATAATAAGGTGAATTTTCGCATGTGGGGAAGTTAAAGGAGTTAAAGGAGTTAAGGAGTTAAAGGAGTTAAGACGTATGTCTTGCTGCTTAAAAACTACGCCAAAAAGACTATTGTCTTAACTCCTCAGCGACCGTAGGGAGCGATAACTCCTTAACTCCTTTAACTTCTGAACTTGCAAAACTTGAATAATTAATATTAGTATGAGAAAACATTTGCTCTTGCTGGCTGCCCTCCTCATGATTGGGCTGGGCGCTACGGCACAGAAAAAGAAGTCGCAGACTTCCGGTAACAGGCAGTATCAGGTGTATGCTGTGGGTTTCTATAACCAGGAGAACCTCTTCGATACCTGCCATGATGCCGGTAAGAATGATTACGAGTATCTCCCTGCTAAGGGATGGAATGGTATGAAATATACCAATAAACTCAAGAATATGTCGCGTGCACTTGCCGACATGGGCACCGATGTGCTGCCTAACGTGGGCTGCGCCTTCATCGGTCTGTCTGAGGTTGAGAATGCCAACGTGCTGAAAGATCTCACCGCGCAGCCGCCTCTCAAGGCTAGAAACATGCAGTTCTGCCATATCGAGGGTCCCGATAAGCGAGGCATCGATTGTGCGCTGCTCTATAATCCGGCACTCTTCACGGTGAAGAATACCCGATTGGTGCCTTACGTACAGGAACTCGCCAAGGATTCTGCCTACAAGACCCGTGGTTTCCTCACCGTACGTGGTGAGCTGGCGGGCGAGGATGTGGCGGTTATCGTATGCCACTGGCCAAGCCGTTTCTCCGGTTCGTTCTATCGCGAGAGCGGAGCGCGCCAGACTAAGGTGGTAAAAGACAGCTTGCTCCGATTGAACCCGGCGATGAAAGTGTTCGTGATGGGTGATATGAACGATGATCCTACCAACGCCAGCATGCACAAGGTGCTGAAGGCGAAGGCTGAAATCAGCGAGGTGGGTGCCGATGATATGTACAACCCATGGTACAACATTCTGGCTAAGGAGGGCAAGGGAACCCTGTTCTACAGTGGTTCATGGAATCTCTTCGACCAGATTGTCATCACGCCTAATCTCCTGAATAAGGATAGTAAGAACAAGGACTACAGCTCTCTGAAGTTCTGGAAGAATCACATCTTCCGCCGCGATTACCTCATCCAGCAGGAAGGTCAGTACAAGGGTGCTCCTTTGCGTACCAAGGCAGGCGGCAGATGGCTCAACGGCTACAGCGATCACCTGCCGGTAGTGATGTACCTGGTGAAGGAAAAGAAGTAGAAATGGTTGAAAATCATCCTTTTGAGCCGTGGCTGCCAGAGAATGCGCGGCTGCTGATGCTCGGCACGTTTCCGCCTGCAGAGAAGCGGTGGTGCATGCCCTGGTATTATCCCAACTTCCAGAATGATATGTGGAGGATATTCGGGATTATCTACTTCCAGGATAAGTTCCATTTCGTGGATGTAGAGAAGAAGACCTACCGCCTCGATGCTATTAAGAAATTTCTCGGGGAGAAGGGCGTCGCCATTTATGATACCGCACAGCAGGTGATACGCACCAAGAATACGGCATCCGATAAGGATCTGCAGATCGTGCAGCCCGCCAATCTCGACGGCATGCTCCGCCAGCTGCCCCATTGCAGGGCGGTGCTCACAGCCGGCCAGCTTGCCACGAAGGTATTTTCAGAACACTTCGGCATCAAGGAAAAGCCTGAGATGGGAGGTTATGCAGAATTCCAGTTCGAGGGCCGCAGACTCCGTCTGTACCGCATGCCCTCCAGTTCCCGTGCCTATCCTATGGCAGTGGAGAAGAAGGCTGAATTCTACCGCAAGATGTTTGATGAAATCTTATAGAAAGAAGAAAGAATATGAAAGATAAAGTGACCGTTATTGGCATTGCGGGAGGTACAGGCTCCGGCAAGACTACTGTGGTGAAGAAACTCGTAGAAGTGCTGCCGCCTCATTATGTGGCTGTGGTGCCCCTCGATTCATATTATAACGATACCTCGCAGATGACCGAGGAAGAACGTCATCAGATCAACTTCGACCACCCGTCGGCATTCGATTGGAAGCTTTTGCACCAGCAGCTCGCTGATCTGCGTGCTGGCAAGGCGATAGAGCAACCCACCTATAGTTATATCAAATGCAACCGTGAACCGGAAACGGTTCACGTTGACCCCAAACCGGTTGTGATTATCGAAGGTATCATGACGCTGGTGGACAAGAAGTTGAGAGACCTGATGGACCTGAAGGTGTTCGTGGATACCGATGCTGATGAGCGCCTGATACGCAACATTCAGCGTGATACCATCGACAGGGGTCGCACCGTATCGATGGTGGTAGACCGATACCTCAAGGTCCTGAAGCCGATGCACGAGCAGTTTATCGAACCCACCAAGCGCTATGCTGACATCATCATTCCGCAAGGTGGCGAAAACCTCAAGGGCATCGGTATCCTCTGCAAGTATGTAGAGGGACTGATAGAGAAATAAAAATATTTTTGCTCAAGCATTGCATTTCTTTAATGCAACAAAGTTTAATTAGGAAACAGGGCGGCCTTCTTCGTGAAAAGAGGTCCGCCCGCTTTGTTTTTATCCCGGTCGGGCTATTCAAGTAGTTCTGTCAGCGAATTCAGCCGTCTCAGTTAGCTGATTCAGTCGTCTCAATAAGCCTACGGATACGTCTGCGCTAGCCGACGCAGTAATATCCGTACCCCGACGCAGTAATATCTGTATCCCGACGCAGTAATATCTGTATCCCGACGCAGTAATATCTGTACCCCGACGCAGTAATATCTGTATCCCGACGCAGTAATATCCGTAACCCGATGCAGTAATATCCGTGAGCCAGCGCAGCACAACGTGTGGTCCGTTTTCGCCAGGTCCCATAACCATATTCTGCAAAGATCTTCTTGCTTTTTGCAAGAAGATAAGCTGAAAAACGTGATAGATGAAGGCTATTAGTGATGGATAGCGTGATGGATATTGTAAATATTTTATCCATCCATCACGCTTTCCTAAATAGATAATTCTCTTATTATCAGGTGATTAACATTTTGAAAAGAGAAAAAGTGAGGGATGTGAGGGATAAAACTTAAAAGATTATTCCTCTTCCTCCTTCTCAAAAGCCTCTACGAAAGGCTGGTGGAAACCCTGGAAGATGCGGAGATACTCGGCTCGCACCTCATCACTCTCCTCAAAAAGATTCAATTCGCCACGCTTGTGAGCCTTCAGCATACCGCTGTAACGGCGAATCTTACGCTTGTAGTTCCTTGCCATCAACGCATCTGCCTGAACAGGATTCTGACTGACATACGAAAAGGCACAAAGCTGCTTCATAAACATGTCGAACACCGGATTATCATGACTCCAGTCATCCTCATTCAGCCAGAACCACTGGAAATGATACTTCTGCTCCAATGCCATCAGATGCTGGCCCAGCTCGTCGATCTCCATGCCCTTCTGCATCTGCTCCTCAGCAAACGCTACCAGAGAGGCTGCATCCACATTCAACTCAACCTCGTGAGACAGCGTGGTGCCCTCAATCTGAATGCGCCAACGGTAATTCCTGTTCTTGATGAGCGCAGAATTTGTGTTCATCAGCAACTCAGAAAGTTTGCCCTCGGTAGGAATCTGACCCACTACCGAAAGACGGTCGCGCTGGTTGCGAACCACCAGCTGATGGTCCTCATGGCGCAATACACACATGTAAACCAGCCTGTTGCTGTCGAGCTGAAGGGTGAAACGGTCGTTGTTGTCATCGCCCACAAATTCGTAGGTGTAGTCATCCACCTTGTCCTGAGGAATGCTCAGTTCGCCATGAACCTTGTTGCCCTCGGCATCGTAGAGCGAGAAACCGATGTAAGGAATCTGAAGACGGAGAACCACCGGATTGCCCCCTTCCTCTGGAATCAGGGTAACAGCCAGTCCGTCATCACCGAAATCTTCCTTGCGGCATACGAATCCGTCATCCGTCTTCTCAGCCTTCTCCACCTTCACCTCGCCGTGGCGCCACCAGAAATCGAAGGTGATGGTCTGGTCGTCCTCAGCGGCTACACGGATGAAATCCTCGATGTCCTGACCCAGGTAAATCACCTTGGCAGGCTCAATCTCCTCATCGTCATCGCCCAGCGCTCGCACCCACATCTCGCCCGGAACAGGATCATCTTCCCATTCGGCATCAGCAGGGGCTGCAGTAGATTTGAAAACGAGGAAAACCATTCTTTCTTCTTCCCTCGTGCCATCTTCGCGGCACGTGAAGCACTTCGCCTCCTTAGGGATGAAGAATGGGGTTAACAGGTACGGGTTTTTGCATAATGCGGTATACTCTACCTCGGTCCATGCCGGGAGAGCGTGTGTATTTGTCTTGTCTGTCATATTCTCTTGTTGCATATAATTCTTGAGTTGGTCCTATTTCTTTTCATCATCCGGCGTGTGTGGCAGGACGAGGGGGATGTTGATCCCAAAAAACGGTTGCAAAGGTAATGCAAAATCGAGACACTACAAAATATATCACCTATTTTTTTAATTATTTTACGATTCAATATTTGGTGCTTCCAAAAAATAGTTGTAGTTTTGCATTTGAAATAATGAATAGAAAGATGAAAGTCAAGACAATACTCACACTGGCGCTAGCCGCCACAACCCTCGCAGCATGTCATAGGGGAAAGAAACCACCACGTATGGACAATTCGAAACTCGCCATCAGCCTCTCGAAACCGGCTAAGGGCGACAGGGCTATCTACGGACTTGCCTGCCTGGGCTGCTCGGATACCGCGCTGGTGCTGCTGCCCAACGGAGGCGGCGACCCCGTGAGATACAACATTCTGGATGCCACTCGCAACCATCAGGTGTTTGGAGATATAGAGGTGGGCGACTGGGTTTGTGTGATGCCATGCGAGGAGAAGGATGAGAAGAACCGTGCCGACATGGTGATAGACCTGGACCAGCTGAAGGCCACCTGGACCTATCCGGTGATGCCGAAGCTGCGCGATGTATCGCATCTGAGCAAGCGCCAGCAGGCGAGAATCCTTGCCAATATGCCCGACAGCATCGTAGAAACCTATATGGTGCCGCGCCAGTATGGCTTCACCCTGAAGCGCATGAGCGAGGCGATGGCCGTGGGCAGGGTGATGATAAACAAAGATGTGGACGACGACAGCCCGGTAGAATATCCTGATGTGCCTCAGTATACGGAATGGCATGCCTATAACGGCAAACTGATTCTGGTGCAGGGCCACCGCGAGCTGGATGGCGTGGTGATCAATGAGAAGACGAAGCGCGATACCTTCACCTTTGTATATATGAAGGGCGACAGTCTGGCTCTCTCTGATCGAGAGGGCCGCATCCAGGGTTTCCACCGCTCGCTCAATGCGATGAAGGCCAACGCCAAGGCCCATGCTGCAGCCGAGAAGCTGAACAGCAAGATGAAGAAGGAAATATTGAAGTAAATTACATAATAAATATAAAAAAAGAGGCGAATAGGACGATTTCTCAATTTTTTTGTCTAATTTTGCACCTTGGAATTTAATTCATACATCGAATATAAAGAAAAAGAACAAGAATAATGAAGAAGAAAATTCAGTTCAGTCTCGTTTATCGAGACATGTGGCAGAGCTCTGGTAAGTTCCAGCCACGCAAGGATCAGTTGGCTAAAATTGCCCCAGTTATCATCGAAATGGGATGCTTTAGCCGTGTAGAAACTAACGGCGGTGCCTTCGAACAGGTTAACCTCCTGGCAGGTGAAAATCCTAACGATGCCGTACGCGCATTCTGCAAACCTTTCAACGAGGTGGGTATCAAGACTCACATGCTCGACCGCGGATTGAACGCTCTTCGTATGTATCCTGTGCCTGACGACGTGCGCGCCCTTATGTATAAGGTAAAGGCTAAGCAGGGTACCAACATCACACGTATCTT
>OBCH01000096.1_pt1 | contig 22989 bp, 11 predicted proteins | sample 1495941 | NCBI WGS metagenome assembly OBCH01 (sample SAMN03418276, study PRJEB22391) | human gut metagenome | biome: human-gut; feature: organic feature; material: feces | host: Homo sapiens | place: Tanzania | collected 2013-01
CCCTTGAGCATCTGAGCCAAGTTGCGGTTCAATTCTTGTCTATTTTCTGCCATAAATCTATTGATTTTATTGTTTTATGGCCGCAAAGGAAACACTTTTTAGGGAAATACAGAAATATTGTTCCTGTTTCTGCAAAGATTACGTCATTTTGTATAACCAAGACGATTTCTTACAATACTAATGTACAGAAAGCGATAGAACTTCAAAACGTTAAAAAATCTTTAACTATTTTTACTTTGTTTTACTATTCCGTTCTTTAGATAGTGCACACAAAATTTAAATAAAAAAGTTAGTTTAACAAAAAAAGCAAATAAAAGATGAAAAAAATACAGTTTATGCTGTTTCTTTGGGCGTTCTTTGCGATATCTGCATTTGGACAAGAATCAGAAGCCAAACATTTGAATTTCACTAGTGCTTATGAAGGCGACACCCAAATAACAAGTCCGTATGAAACCTCTGTATTACAAGATAACGGAGTCTCTTTTGACTTCTATGTGCCCATCAGTTTTACAGAAAACTTCCATCTCACAATTACCGATGGTTCTTCTACTGAAACATATACATCAAGCAATAACCCATGCAAAATCAAAAATGGAGCCTTGATGCGACTATTCGTACCTTTGTCTCTTCAATATAATCATACTTATGACATAACCCTTTCCGCAGGAAGTTTATGCGCTAAAGATGATGTCACTATGCTCAACGAAGAAGTTACGTTCCGGGTAATCAGTAGCACTAATGATGCCGAAATCAAACTGACAACTCCATATGAGACAGAAGCCGCTCCTATAATAAGTCGAATCATACTCTCTGCCTCATCAAACATCGAATCTATAAATCACAAATCATACACTGCAACTCTTGTCGGCAAGAAAGACAATGAAGAGGAAGACAGATATGAAGGACTTATCGGACTTCCCAACATCAACCAGTTGGTATTTACCCCTACAGACATAAGACCTCTAAAGCCAGGGTATGCCTACACATTAACTCTTGATGGAGAGGGAGCCGAGATAAACGACAACAAGGACGCCTATTTTCCACAAAAAGAGTTTAGCTTCAGTACCCAAGTACCAGAAGGCAACAAACCTGTCCTCATCAGTACTTCTCCTGCAGCAGAATCAACAATTGCTTATAACGATGTGCAACCAGCATCTGCCACACAAATTACAGCAACATTTGACGAAGAAATCAAACTCGTGGATGGAGCTACCGTAACCTGTATACCAGTAGGCGGAAGTGAAGGCATTCATGTGAAATACTTCACAAATGAAAGCATCGACAATACGCTTTATTCCGATGGTAAGAATTTGTATTTTAATTATTCGGGTGACAATCTTCATTATGGTCTGAGATATGAAGTTACTATTCCAACATACGCCATCACCGGCCAAGGAGGTATGCCATTGGATGAAGACTTACATTTTTATTTCTATACTGGCAAGCACAGCAATGCCTCTGACACAAGAGACCGAAAAGATGTCTATACATGGGACTTTACCAATATCTCCGAAGATAGTTGGAGTAAACTTGAAGAATCCGCAACAGCCAACAATTCTTTTTGGGGTAAAGGAACTGTCAACAACAGATCTGCATATGGAAGTTTTGGTGCAAGCAAAAGTGACAAGCGTCGTTTTAACCAAAACCAAGAAATACGATTTGGCGATGGAAACGTGATGAAAGAACTAAGGGGAATCCTCTTCACCCTTGTCAATAATCGAAGCAACCGTTTCTGCATCTGTACGACTACAGAATCTGAAACATCGTATATAGACATGACTGGTGGTACTCACTACATGACTTTACAAGACGTACCAACTGGCGCAACTGTATTTATTGAATATACAGACCAATTCTTCAATCTCAATTCCACCAATGCAGATAGTCTTCGCACATATACGAACAGCCTCCGACATAATGTAACTCTATACAAAGTGAACAAAACAGGGGATATCAATTTCTGTTTCCAGAACTTGAAGCTATATCGTATTGCTATCGTAAAAGATTATAAAAGTATCGGCAATAACGAGAAACAGTTCAAGTATTCCACCTATAGTCAACTCTACCCAGTAGATTTCAAACAGAACGACAATCTCAGCGACAAGGGTAATGTCACTGCTTATAAAATTTCAGACACTTATACCTCTGATGCAACATACGTCAACTTCACTGAGATGCCAGACAATCTGTTAGCGGCTGAAGATGGAGCCATCTTGACAGCAACAAAATTTGGAGAAAAAAGCAGTCATCCTATCTTTGCTGCCGATATCAATACAATTCCAGAGAAGCAAGATGACAATGCCCTCGTAGCAACCAACAACGGCATCAAATTTACGGAAGCAGAGAATGGTCAGAACTACATCTTGACCTATCAATATTTTAACATCTATGATGAAAACAAAGCCATTGTAGAAGGCGACCAGCAGTGTTTTTACAAATGGGTCGGAGATGATATTGGCAAGAACCTTGCTTACTTGCACTTAGAAAATCCTTACAACACTACAGCCAAGGCGGTCATCTATTTAGATTGGTATAAGACAGTCCCAACCCACATTGGCCCATTACCAAACAGAGACTATAACAGAATATCTAACGGTATCTGCTATACTTTAGATGGCAAGAAATGTTCTTCTGCAACAGGAAAAGGGATATATATACAGCAAGGCAAGAAATTCATCATCAAATAAATACTGATAGCAAAAAAGGTTTCATTCTAATAAACAAACAGATATAAGAAACACAACAATATGAAGAAATATATAACTCCAAAAACAGACATTATCAAGTTGAATTTAAATGACTCCATCTTAGAAGGCGCAGGCATAGGAAGCGCAAGTTATGGTGCTTCAGGTCCACATGCCATGTCTAAGGAAAACAGTTTTTTAAATTGGGAAGAAGAGGACACAGAGGAAAATCCATACCCACAAAACAATATTTGGCAATAAAAGCACATTTACATTGTATATATTTCAACAAGAATTCGTTTCAACTAAAGGGGATTGGCTGTACAGCCAGTTCCCTTTTATTTTTTCCGAAAAGCCGAAGGTGTAAGACCTCGCATCTTCTTGAAGAACTTGGTGAGATGGGCTTGCGAGGAGAAGCCGAAGGTATTGGCTATCTCTTGCACCGTATGCGTAGTGGTAGATAACTCTCGCTCTATCTCCTTTACAATATATTCATCTATGATTGCCTTCGGTGTCTTGCATGAGATACGGCGGGTTACCTGTGCCAGATAGCGACTGCTCACATTCAACTGGTCTGCATAGAAATGCACATCACTATAAGTGCGACAGAAGTTGTTGACCTGAGAGATAAACTGATTATAGAGTTCAGAGCTGCGTCCCTGCAGGTTGCTCTCACGTGTCAACTCTACGTTGATGAAATCCTGTGCCATTGCCAAGGCATCCTCCATCTTCTTGCCTTGGTTGAGATACACGGCAAGGGCAGAAGAAAAACGGTTGATAAGACCATGTGAATTGGCATTGTCGAGCAGGAACACCTGCATTCCGTTACCCTCAGCCATGTGCAATAACTTGGTGTCTTGCAGAATAATATCATTTTCTTTCTTTCGGGCAACCACCACCGAACAGAGTGGCAGCAAACGATACTTGATCTGACTCACCACATCCTCTGTCATGAGCGCATCACCATTGCTCGACCAGATGGCAGGGGCATAGATGATATAATCCGGGCGATACTTCGTCAGGGCATCGATCACGACCTCAAGCGTCTCCACCCGACGAATCATACCCACCTTCACAATGCTCGGTTGAATATCATTCATGATAGCCTCAATCTGTCCCGAAACAATCTCGGCAGGAATATCAAAGAATGCCTGAATACCTAAAGTGTTCTGCACAGTAATGGAAGTAATGGCTGAAACAGCATAGCCTCCCAACTCAGAGATGGTCCTGATGTCTGCCTGGACACCAGAGCCTCCGGTACTGTCAGAACCCGTAATGGTCAATATCGGTTGTATCGTCTTCATGTTTACCTGTTTCTGTTCTATAAAAAACAATATTATTATAAATCTAATAATGTACCAAAAAATGCCGATGCTAATGATAAGCATCGGCAAAATTACTATTTTTCTTAGAGAAATTTCTACTTTTTAGTAAAAATCAGACTGTTTTCAGTATCAAAGTCTTCTTCAAGTTCCTTTTTGCATCCTTCACCTTGATGGTAATGTCGCCTTTTTGCTTCTTGCTCTGCACAATGACAACCAACTTGCCGCTAAAGAGCCTCATCTGTGGCTGAGTAAAAGGTTCGAGCGAAGTAGCATCGCCATTGCAAGCAGCCTTGAATGTTCCAGCACCCGATACCTCAAAGGTCAGTTCGTCATCAGCCAGCGGACACTCATTGCCATCCTGGTCCAAGAGACTCACCGTGATGAAAGCCAGGTCATTGCCATCAGCCTTCAGATGGGTGCCATGCTCCACTTCACAACCTTCGATCATACAACCGATGCCCGTATTTTCATTATCCGGGCATTCGACTACCATACTCAGTTGGGCAGGCTCACCTGCTGTTCTTCTGACGTCTTCGCCCACTTTGTCACCATATTGATTATAGGTGACTACACGAATCTCACCCGGTTCATACTGCACATTGTTCCAACGCAAGCGATAACGGTCCAGGCGGCTCGACTTGTCCTTATGGACTCTGCCCAGGCTCTTTCCGTTGACAAAAAGTTCTCCTTGCACACCATCGGTATAACAATAAACAGGCGTCACCTCACCCTCACGCCCCTTCCAGTTCCAATGAGGCAGCAGATGAGTGGTATGTTGCTTATCGTTCCAACGGGCGCGATACATATAATATCTGTCTTTAGGAAGACCGGCAAGGTCGCAAATACCGAAGTAGCTGCTGCGGCTTGGCCAGTAGGTATCGTACGGAGTAGGCTCGCCGAGATAGTCATAACCCGTCCAAACGAACTCTCCTATTACCCAACTGTAGTCGTCCTGCATCTTCCAGTCATCATCGGGAAGATTGCTCCATGAACAATATTCCGTATCATAGCTTGAGCACTGACCGTCAGGATAGGTAGCCTTATCGCTTACCATTACCGGGAACTTATATACACCACGTGAACTTACCGTAGAGGCTGTCTCAGAACCGAGGAGAAATCCCTGCGGCAACTGTTCGTTATTCTTGAAGTACTTATGCACACGATAGTTGAACCCTGGCACATCCATCACTTGTGCAAACCCGCTCTTCAAGGCATCCTCAGCCCTGTCCATACCCTGAGTGACAGGACGTGAGGGATCCAACTGATGACAGATCTCCTGCAAATGCCTGCTAATCTCCACTCCCTCCTGACTCCATTGCTCAGGAATCTCATTGCCGATGCTCCACATGATGATGCTGGGGTGATTACGATGGTGCTTCACCAAGTTGGTGATGTCCTTGTCGCTCCACTCCTTGAAGAACTTGGCATAGCCATTCTTGCACTTGGGATAAATCCACATATCAAAACTCTCAGCCATGACCATCATTCCCAAGGAGTCACAAAGTTCCATCTGCAGGGTGGACGGCATATTATGGGCTGTACGGATGGCATCGCAGCCCATCTGCTTCATCATCTTGATCTGACGGATGAGGGCAGCCTTGTTCTCGGCAGCTCCAAGCGGACCAAGGTCATGATGCAGACATACGCCTTTTATCTTTCGGGTTACGCCATTGAGCTGGAATCCTTCCTGCTTGGATACAGAGATAGTGCGGATACCAGTCTTCACCATCTGCACATCGGCCACTTTCTTGCCCTCGTATCGAATGAGGCTTACCTTATATAAATAAGGTGACTCAGGCGACCAGAGCTGTGGGGTTGCCACCTTCAAGGTAGTCTTGATGGCAGGAGTTGCGCCATTGATGGTTTGCTCTGCCACCTTCTTGCCATTTGCATCGGTCAAGGCGATGACAGTCTTTCCACCCTTACCGAGTTTTCCCTGTAAGAGTGCATTCACCTCCAGTTCGGCTTCCTCCTTCGAAGCTTTCAAGGTACGAACATAGGTATCCCAGGTAGAGAAATTCTCTTTGCCATAGAGTTCTACAGTAACGGTGCGATAAAGACCACCACCAGGATACCAACGGCTACTCTCCTCCACATTGTTCAGATGCACATCTATTACATTGCTTTTTCCAAACCGTATATAGGGTGTGATGTCTATGCGGAAGGCATTGTAGCCGTAAGCCCACTTGCCCGCTTCCTTTCCATTTACTGTGACTACAGGCTGGCTCATAGCTCCATCGAATACCAGAACGGCACGCTGATAGCCTTTAGGAGCTGTCCAGTTCAACTTGTACATACCCTCACCTATCCATGGGAGTGCACCCGAACGACCCGACTTCTCGGTCTTCTCGGTCTCACCATTCTGTTCGATCGCCACCTTCTGCAGGTCCCATTTCTTATCGAAAGGACCTGAGATGGCCCAGTCATGAGGAACAGCTACCTGTTGCCATGACTTACCATCACGGGAGAAATCCCATGAAGGCAGATTGATAACCTTTCTGCTCTGCGCCTGGCACAGTATAGAGAGTGTCAGGGCTATAGTCATGAAAGATATGACCTTATTAAACATTTTCCTCATTTGTTTTTTATTGTTTTTAGGTTTATTAGTATTCACATTCATTCATAATCGGCAAAAATACGAAAAAAAGATGATATTATCAAAATAATATTTGTATATTTGCACCAAACTTAAAAACTAAACACAAACTATTGACATATGAAAGCATTTTATCTTTCTATCCTGATGGCGTTGGCCCTCTTGCCAGCCCATGCCCAGCGCAGGTACAATGCGATGAGGGAAACTAAAAAGGAGTTTTTCAAAACAGAGCAAGCCCGACTCATCGGCGACCAGATTCTCGACTACCAGAGAGTGACTGGCGGATGGCCCAAGAACATCGACATGGCAAAGCCCATGACTCATGAGGAGCGGCAGCAAGTACTCAATGACAAAAGCCGGCGAGACGACTCTACCACCGACAACGATGCCACCAATATGCAGATGACGTATCTGGCTCGGCTCTATCAGGCCACCAAGAGCAAGAAGTACCGTGAGGCTTTCTGCCAGGGTGTGGAATACCTGCTGAGCGGACAGTACGACAATGGCGGATGGCCACAGTTCTGGCCCGGGATGCGTGGCTATCAGGTTCATATCACCTTCAACGATGATGCCATGGTCAACACCATGGAAATGCTGCGCGACATCTATCTGCAGAAGGCTCCCTTCGATGGCAAGCTGACCGACAAGGCGCTGCGCCAAAAGGCCATCAAGGCTTTCGACAAGGGTGTGGAGTGCATACTGAAGTGCCAGATTGTCAAGGACGGAAAGCCTACCATTTGGTGCCAGCAGCACGACCGCGTAACCTTCGAGCCTCGTCCTGCACGTGCCTTCGAACTCTCGTCCTACAGTTCTAACGAGAGTGCACGCATCGTGGCTATGTTGATGGAGATTCCTAACCCAAGCGAAGAGATAAAACGCGCCATTCGTGGAGCCATGCAGTGGTTTGACACCTATAAGCTGACGGGCCTGAAAGTGGTACGCAAGGGCGAGTTTGGTTCTCCTTTCAGAACAACCGAACTCGTTAAAGACCCCGATGCCACCACACCTCTGTGGGCAAGATACTACGACTTAGAGTTCTGTGAGCCTTTCGTGTGCGACCGCGATGGTGTGCCCCGTCGGCATCTTTGGGAGATAGGCACAGAGCGCCGCAACGGTTATTCATGGTACAGCGAACGTTCGGTCTTCATCTATCCTCTCTACGAAAAGTGGGCCGACAAGTATGATGCAGCCAACAAGCTGAACCTCAGCCTCAACTCGCCCGGTGCCAACGAGCGTGGACTCATCAACATGGACCGCTTCTCGAAGCCCGAGCTGTCAAGTTTCGACGCGATAGTCAATGCCGGCGAGCGCATACAGGATGCCATAGAGAAGGCTCCCGAGAACCCTGCGAAGCCTTTCAAGATACTCATCCGCAACGGAGTGTATCATGAGAAGGTCATTATCGACCGTCCCAACATCGTGCTCGTAGGAGAAGACCGCGACAGTGTCATCATCCAATATGCCGAGACCACAGCCTCACAAACCATCAAGGAATACAAGGGGAAGCCTGTACACATGGGTGTCATCGTACTGCAGGACAATGCCAACGACTGTATCATCAGCGGCATCACCGTATATAATAATTATGGTAGCACGGTGGAGAAGACCACCACACACCAGATGGCCATCTATGGCAAGGCGACACGCACCATCGTCATCAACAGTAATATCTTTGCCGACGGCAACGATGCTCTCTCGCTATGGTGTCAGAATGGAGGAATGTACTATCATGCAGACCTCTACCTGCGCTGTCCGGGTGTCGACTTCATGTGTCCTCGTGGCAGATGCTATGCCACACGCTGCAAGTTTGTCGGCGACAGCAGAGCCATCCTCTGGCACGACGGCAGAGGCGACATCAACAACAAGTTTGTCGTGACATGCTCTTCATTCGATGCCCTCTCCCCCACCAAGTTGGGACGCTATCACCACGACCACCAGTTCTATCTGGCCCACTGCCGTATGTCGAAGAACATCCTCGACAGTAACATCAGCTATGCCTATAGCGACAAGGTGCTCGACCCTTGCCCCTGGGGATTGCGCGTATATTATTATGGTTGCGAACGCGAGGGAGGCGACAGCGGATGGCTACGCAACAATCTCGATCAGGCTGCCGGCAATCCTGCCTTCCATGGCCTTACTGCCCTTTGGACCTTTGATGGCAAATGGGATCCCGAAGCACGCATCAGAGACCTGTGGTATGTACTGAAATACCAAACAAAATAAGAACTTTTAGCAGTATTTAGCGTTAAATGTGTTAAATACTGCTAATTTTATATCCAATTTATCCACTTTATAAAAGATTATTGCTATTTTTGGCAGCAACAAACGAAGTTATCTACTGACGACTAACAAAAAAGAAAACAAACATTTCTTAATGTATAACTAAAAACAAACCGTTTATGTATCAACAAATCAAGAAGGGAGCATTGGCTCTGTCTCTTAGCTTGTGTTGCGTCGGTGCATTTGCACAAAAGACCATCACAGGTAATGTGAAGGATGCTACAGGTGAACCATTAATTGGTGTAACTATCCAAGCCGGAAAGGGCGGAACAGTTACCGATATCGATGGTAACTTCAGTCTCCAAAACCTAAAGCCTGGTGACAAGATCACCATTTCCTATTTAGGATGTAAAACACAAACCATCACCGTGGGCAACCAGTCGGCGCTGAACATCGTCATGCAGTCTACCGACAAGAGCCTCGACGAGGTGGTAGTTATCGGTTATGGCACGATGAAGCGTCGTGACCTGACGGGTGCTGTAGCCTCGGTTACAGGTGACAAGCTGGCTCAAAACCCAGTATCCAACATCGCTGAGGCACTGCAAGGCCAGTTGCCAGGTGTATCAGTAACCTCTCAGGATGGCCGTCCTGGCGGTTCAATGAGTATCCGTGTACGTGGTGGTGGTTCCATCACCCAGAGCAACGACCCTCTTTTCATCGTCGACGGTGTGCAGGTATCACGTATTGATGATATCCCTGCCGACAACATCGAGAGTATTGACGTGCTCAAGGATGCCGCCTCAACAGCCATCTATGGTGCGCGTGGTGCCAATGGTGTCATCATGATCACCACCAAGAGCGCCAAGGAAGGCAAGGCACAGGTGAAGTACAATATGTACTACTCTGTAAAGGAGAAGCCTACTACTTACGACACTGAAAGCGCCTACGACTATGTGCTGCGCAACTGGAGCTATGCCACATCTTATGGTGACAGCTACGGTGCCAACGTTGCCAAGTATTTTGGTTTGGGCAGCGCAAACGGCAACCACTTGGAGGAGTACCGCAACATGGGTACCCATAACTATCAGAACGACCTGCTCAGCAGTTCTCACGCTTGGAACCACGACCTGAGTATCAGTGGCGGTACAGAGCATACCAAGTACTATGCTTCTGTCAACTACACCAATGATAAAGGATCGCTGAAAGACACCGGTTTCCGTCGTTGGAATGTGAACTTCAAGTTGGCACAGGACATCACCAAGAACCTGAAGTGGAACATCGATGCCCGCTACAGCGAGATGCGCTTCCAGGGCTGCCAGTTCCAGTATGCCACATCTTCTTATGCATACCGTCCCATCGACACACCTTTAGGCGTGGACGACCCATCATTATTGGGTATGGGCGACGCCAACGTTGACTCCAAATACAACCCTGTCAGCATCTACGACAGCTACACTCAATACAACACCCACAACCGTCTGCGTGCCACCAATTCGCTTACCTGGACTCCCATCAAGGGACTGACTGGCAAGACCGAGCTTACCCTTGCCCGCAACTGGCGTGAGCAGCAGACCTGGGACGATGGCTACGAGAAGGGCTACAACCATGCCACCCTGGTAAAGAGCAATGGCTACAACGTACGTTGGACCACCACTGCCAACTATGCCGTACAGGGATTGGGCGAGGACCACAGCCTCGACTTCCTCTTGGGTAACGAGGTTCTTGCCAGCAAGAGCAACTCCACTACTTTCAATGGCTATGGCTATCCTTTAGGATGGGACATGGACACTGCCTTCGGTCAGCTCAACATGAGCCACATGGAGTCTACTTCTCTGCAAGATACCAACAAGTCGGAGATCGGCACACCTAACCACACCCTTTCTTGGTTCGGACGTGTCAACTACTCTTACCTGAGCCGTTACCTCTTCACCGCTACTTTCCGTGCTGATGGTAGCTCTAAGTTCGCACCCAACAACCACTGGGGTTACTTCCCTGCTGCAGCTGCTGCATGGCGTATCTCTGACGAGCCTTGGATGAAGGGCACACAAGACTGGCTGAGCAACTTGAAGCTCCGTCTCTCTTTCGGTACTTCCGGTAACGATAATATCGATGCATCTCTGTGGAAGGCTACATGGGTCAGCGAGACTACCGAGGTTGACGGTCAACTTGTCAACACCTTCCGTCCTGGCACCATGATGGCTAACCCCGACCTGAAGTGGGAAACTACCATCTCTCGCAACATCGGTCTCGACTTTGGTTTCTGGGACGGTCGTCTGCGCGGTACATTAGACTTCTACTGGAACACCACCAAGAACATCTTGATGATGGTTCCTATTGATACTTCTACTGGTTACACCTACCAGTTCCAGAATGTAGGTAAGACCTCCAACAAGGGTGTCGAGCTTGCCGTGAGCTACGACATCGTCAACAAGAAGGACTGGGGCTTGACATTCGGCATGACCTACAACTTCAACCACAACAATGTAGACGAACTCTTTGACAACGTATTGGCTGATACCCATACCAACTGGGGATCACAGATGCGTATGCCATACTACGACTATGTCATCCGCAAGGACAATCCTGTAGGTTTGGTTCAGGGTTACAAGTCATTAGGCTTCTACACTGTAGACGACTTCAACGTAAGCGCCGACGGTGTATGGACTCTGAAGGATGGCATTCCAGACAATACTGTCTGCAACTATTCTGCAGGTTGCGCCAAGGCTTACAAGCTTCCTGCTGGTCAGAAGGCATTCCCTGGTATGTACAAGTTTGCCGATGTAGATAATGACGGCACCGTGGCTTCTAACGATGTAGCCATCATCGGTAAGACCAAGCCTCAGCATACTGGTGGTTTCAACATCTCTGGACGTTATAAGAACTTCGATCTCAACGCCAACTTTGCTTATCAGATTGGTGGCGACGTTTACAACGCCAATGCCCTCCACGACATGATGGGTAACAAGGATACTGGCTTCGGCTCTGCACGCGTTTCCGAACTGGCAGACTGCTGGAAGATGTATAATGTTGACAGCAATGGTAACCTCTATGCCGTTACCAGCCCTGACGAGCTCCGCACCTTGAATGCAGGTGCCAAGTATGCCTTGCCATACTGCGAGTACGGTCTGGTAACCAGCGAGTTCATCGAGGACGCTTCTTATCTGCGCCTCCAGAACCTCTCAGTAGGCTACACCTTCCCTAAGACATGGATGAAGCCTCTCGGCATCAGCAACCTGCGCATCTATGCCACTGTTACAAACCTCTTCTGCATCAAGGGCTACAGCGGAATCGACCCAGACGTCAACACAGACTTTGACGCAGGTGGCAACGGATTCCCTACCCCTAACTACGACTACCAGGCTTATCCTAAGACACGCTCTTGGACATTCGGCCTCAACTTAGCATTCTAATCTATTAAAACTGAATATTGACATGAAAAATAGATATTTATATATAGCTTTATGTGCGGCAGGCATCCTCTCTGGTGCCACCTCATGTAACGATTATCTGGAGACAAGTTCACCATCCACTGTTGATAAGGGATTTGTGTTCTCCACCACCACCACAAAATGGGCAGCCTTGGAAGGTGCCAAAAAGTCCATGTTGAATGCCTACACCCTGCAGGTTTTCGGTAGCGGACTTTATTATGCTGCCGATATTGCAGGCTCCGACATCATGCGCCACCCAGAGGCTCACAACAACCAGTTGGGTCGCCATATTCCTGAGGGCCTTTACAGAAATGGTACCGAAGTAGGCAACTACAACCTCCTTTCTTATCAGAAAGAGGGAACTGACGGAGCATACGGTGCGCTGTTTGATGTCATCGGTAAGTGCAACGCCATTACATCTGCCTTCGAAGAGGGAACAGACTTCAGCGAGATGATGGCACAAACTACACCTACCGAACAGAGTCAGATTTATGGCGAGGCTGTAGCACTGCGTGCCACCTGCTACCGCGAGCTCATCAAGTACTTTGGTGATGTGCCATGCCCAGCCGAGTTCGGCAAGCCAGCTGGAGGTATCGCCTCACGCGACTCTATCTATGACGTATGCATCGAGCAGCTCAAGAAGGTAGAACCGCTGATGTACGTACTGGGTGCTTGCCCTCACTACACCACCAATGCCAAGAATTACTATTCACGTACCTATGTCGACGGACTCATTGGCCGCATGGCTTTAGAGGCAGGAGGCTATCAGACTCGCCGTGGTGACATCAAGCGAGTGGATGGTCAGGGCAATCAGCTCACCTTCGAGACCATGGGAACAGCCAACGCCGGTGCAGAATATGGCCGCCGTTCAGACTGGCAGAACCTTTACAACACTGCCAAGACCTACTTCAAGAAGGCAATCGACAATTCCGGAACAGCCATATTCCACGATACCGACCCACGTGAGAAAGACAATAAGGGACGCGTATTCGGCAACCCTTACCAGTATTTCTTCCAGCAGATGCACGAGGCTGATGTTACTTATGCAGACGAAAGCATCTTTGAGGTTCCATACACCCAGGGCTCTGATGGTGGTGTGACCACACAGAGTGAGCGTTCTTATTGTTTGGGACGTGGTTCAAGCGGTGGCGGTAAGAACGCATATCCTTGCAAGGCTTACGGTCAGGGACGCGCCAACCCAGCCTTCTACTATGGTGAGTTCGACCCCAAGGACTTGCGCCGTGACGTTTGCTTCACGGTTACAGGAAGTACAGGTAAGGGTATGGAGACTTTGATTCCTCTCAAGCCTAACTCTAAGGCTGCTGGTGGAGGTATCTGCTGCAACAAGTTCGATGAGAATCGCCAGGCAAAGGTATGGACCAAAAACCAGCGCCGTTCTGGTATCAACAGTCCTTACATGCGCCTGTCTGAAATGTACTTGGGCTATGCCGAGGCTTGTGCCGCACTCGATGCCAACAGTGCCGAAGCCAAGACATACCTTACCAAGATACGCAACCGTGCTTTCCGCACACCTGCAGAAGCCAATGTGGATGGTTTTATCGCCAAGGAAGGCTCTCTGCTCAAGGCTGTCATCGACGAGCGTGGCTTCGAGTTTGCAGGAGAGGGCGACCGTCGTTTCACTTTGATCCGTACAGGTCTGTTGCCTGAGAAGATTCGTGAAATCAAGGAACTCACCCGCAGAATGCTGGATGGTCTGGAGTCTAATGGTTATTATACCTTCGAGAATGGCAACACCATCTCAAGCTATATCTATACCAAGAGCGTGGATGCCAAGACAGAGAAAGGTTACCGACTGACCGCCCAATGTCCAGAAGGAAAGGAGAACGACCCTGTACTCTATCCATCATGGCGAGGTCAGAACGACAAATGGGAGGCATATGGTCTGGATTACCAGACAGAAACACCTTTGACCAACGTTGCCATCAAGGGCTTGTTCAACAAGCTTTCTGCAGAAGAGGAGACAGCCCTCGTAGCTGACGGTTACGAGAAGGTAAACTGGGGTAAGGACCTCGCAGACAATGATGACGAGTTCTATAAGTATCTCTTCTGGGATTACGACTATGTAAAGGCTCCTATCTATCTCTGGCCTCTCACTCCTAACACCTTATCTTCTGGTGGCTTCGAGAATGGCTACGGCTTTAAGAACGAATAATACGAGCATTCAAGAAAGAATAAACTTAGAGTTTATAAAAAATCATCAGGCGGGAGGACGCAACAGGCGTCTTCCCGCTTTTCTTTTGTCTCTGTCAATACTTGGACATTACTATAGGAAGCCTCTGTCAATTATAGTTACGTATCGTTATCTCCTAAAGAAGCACTTCGTCAGCTATTAATAAAAAGGTACTCCGCAGAGCATCTTACTTGCGAACAAAGGTATTAAACTACCTAAGTTCGGGATAAAGTTGATTACGAAGGCGTAAAGCGATAAGTCTCCTGTTATCAATGTGTTGCTTTTTAAAAATAGAAATACGCAAAAACCCTTCACCCTTCATCTATCCCTCGGAATCCCCTGTGTTTATCGGGGTTTCAGGGGCTGAATGGCACAAATCCACCCTTCATCACCCTTCATCACCCTTCATTCTCATTGGGTAAGCGGCTCCGCGTTTATGCTTAACAGATAGCTCGGACCGATCATAATAGATGGCTCGGACGGGGCATAATAGATAGCTCGGACAGGTCATAATAGATGGCTCGGACGGGTCTTTATAGAAGCATGAGCCAAGTTCTATCTGTCTGGCGAAATATGATAATGGGAAAAAGATGAAGGGTGATGAAGGGTGGATTTGTGCCATTCAACCCCTGACCCCCTGTGTTTATCGGCATTCTGGGCAAATAGATGAAGGGTGAAGGGTTTTTGCGTAATCTTTTTTTATAAATACTGATGCAGCTTTTATAAATACGGATGCAACTTTTATAAATACAGATGCAGCCAAAGTGCCTACTTATGGCACAATAGTGCCAAGCGCAGGGCACATTTGTGCCTTTCAAAGAGCAATTTTACAGAAGGGGAAGTACCAACTTCCATACACTATTTCTTTTCCCGAACAGAGGTATTTACCTCATCTTATAATAACGGCAAAGGGAGCCTAAACTCACGTTCCGGCTCCCTTTGTGGACTTGGAATATAATCGATGACCGCTGTCATCATTCCAAGAACCAAATAAATGTATGTATATAAAAAATCTTTTGTCTTAAGTTGCCATTACTCTTCAGGCACATTACCGATATGCTTGTCAAGCAATGTCTCATTGGTGATGGTAAAGTCGCCATTAGCAACATTCTTAAAGCCAGGATCCAGGTTCAAGCCTGTAGTATCAAATACTTTTCCTGCGCCGCCTTCTACAACATTAGCCTGCAGAGTGGGAGCATTGAAGTAGTTGTTGTTGGCAAACTGGTGATTGTCAGACTTGCTATCCTTACTGAAGAATACATCCTGACTCATCTCAGCGAAGACATTGTTGGTAACGTTGAGTATATAGTCCTTGTTGCCTGCCGCACCGGAGCGAATGTAGAACAAGCCTTTCGATGTAGCCTCTACCTTATATAGGGTATTATGGCTGAAGTTGATCACCATTCCCTTCTGTGCTGCGTTATAGTCGAAGCGGAAGAAATCGCTTCCCGCACACGAGTTGGCCACAGTACAGTGGTTCATGTTCACCTTCATAATGGCGCATTTCTTCTTCTGGCTGTCGATGAAACGCTTGCCTGCACACATATCGTGGAAATAGCTGTTAGTAATGTTAAGCTCGTTGACGGTACAAGCTGTCTCGCCTGGGTCGACCATGAAGTTACCATAACCGGACACCTCTATATTATTAACGCTGATAACACCCGAGCAGTTGGCTGTCTTGATGAAAGCATCAGCGGTAACACCCGTGTAACTGATATTCTCGGTGGTAAATCCTGTAGCACCAGAAAGCACATACTTCACGCGGGCAACAACTGGCTTGGTAGACAAGCACTTGATAGAGATGTTCTTGCTTACGGTAAGTTCCTGTGTAGAAGGTGTGCCATCATCGCCCATCTTGACAAACTCATTGGTAGAACCATCCTTGGCAGGAAGGAGCATGATGGTTTCACCATCCTCTGCGCCATCGATAAGTGCCTGGAGCTCATCACCAGGATAAGCAGGGGTGTAGTTAGGCATGGTGGTGACACTTACCTTGCCACGTACTTTCTCACCATTGACAATGGTAAAGGTGTACTTGGTATCGTAGGTAAGGCCTGTGATAGTAGCACAGCCGTTGGCGATATCATCGGCAGTAAGAGTATAGGTATCTTCCTTGCCACCAGTGATATTGATAGCCGTTACAGACAAACCTGGAGTCCAACGCAGTGTAACCGCATTCTTGGCGATATCGTCATCGCTCACAGTAAAGAAGATATTTTCTGAACCTGTAGTGAACGAAGTAACTGCCCACTTTGACTCCTTGCTCTCGCCCACTGCCTTGATACGAAGAGAGTAAGTGGTCTCACCCTCCAGTCCGGTAATGGTGTAAGGATTATCGGTAACATCAGTAAACTCTACCGATGGTTCACCTTCGCAAACCATATCGGGGTCATCAGCAAAAAGCTGTATGGTATACGACTTTGCCTCTGAAAGACATTCCCAACCAAGTCGCACGTTGGTCTTGTTCTGAATCTTGGCTTCTACAGATGTAGGGCGGAAAAGTCGGTCATACTCTACACTTGTAAGTTCGTCCTCAGGGTCGGAGCAACCCGATGCGGCAAAGAGTACCGCACCAAGTGCCAAGACGTATGTTAATTTCTTTATAAATTTCTTCATGTTGTCTACTTGAATGGATTAATAATCATAATCATTGCTGAGCATGTTATTGCTGCCGTCGATAAAGATTTGCCAGATAGGCCAGAACATCTTCTTGTCTGGGTCGTTGAGGTAGAGCTTATTAACGTAGTTGTCTATTTTGTTGTTGTTGTCAGTAACACTCTTGGCATCATCGGCACTCTCACCCTCTTCATGCTCACGATAGGTGAACCAGTTGGTATTGCTTTCATAGAGGCTCTTGCCTTCTTCGTCGGTCTGACCAGCCTCAAGACCATAGATTTCATAGCTGTCGGCATCAGTACTTTCTGCGCCTAAACCCTCGTTGAAGTACAATTTCTTAGGATATGCAGCATAGATGCCTTCACGATTGGCAAGCTGACGCATCTTTTCTTTGGTCAATGCAAGCGCAGAACCCAACTTACCCCAGCGCATCAGGTCAACCTTACGCAAACCTTCGCCAGCAAACTCAAACTTACGCTGGTCTTCGATGGTCTGCTGGAAAGCATCCTTGCTGGCTGTGGCTGTACTCAGAATGGCAGTCACCTTAGCTGCTGGATAAGCACGATCGAGCACAGGCTTGAGATACTGGCCTGCATTGGCAGGACCGTTGAGAGCATTCTCTGCCTCAGCAGCCATCAGGAGAATGTCGGCATAGCGCATTACCTGATAGTTGATACCATCATCGTTAGCAGAATTGACAATACGTTTCATCCACTCGAAGCGCAGCTTACCAAAGCACCAGCCGCCACCAGAGCCACCGCTGACAGTCTTTACACCACCATCCCAAACATAAGGAACACAGGTGATGTTACGACGTGCATCTTCCTTGTCAAAGTCGTACCACAGAGTAGGTGCAGGGCCATTGGTACCACCCTTGGCAAGTTTGGTCCATTGGTCGGCATTCTTATGCTTCACACCCCAGTAAGCCAAGGTTTGACCACGGCCATCAGAGAAAGGAATCTCGAAGAGTGACTCCTTACCTGCGGTAACATCGTCCTTGCAGAGATTGCGGAAGTTCTCGTCGAAGGTCTGACCGAGTTTGTTGCATTGCTGTGTGATAATGCTCACGCACTCATCTCTTGCGATGGTGAACATCTGCTGACGGGCAGACTCATCAGTAAGATTATAGCGAAGTCCCTCGTTAGGCCACGTCGACTTACCAGCCAAGAAGAGAGCCACACGTGCACGGAGTCCCTTGGCAAATGCCTTGCTCACGCGTTCTGTAGTCTTGGTATAAGTATTTTCATTAGGCCAACCCAGATATTTCTCCGCCTCTTCCAAGTCGGCAAGAACCTTGTTCAGTATGGTCACGCGGTCGGTCTTAGGCAAATATAAGGTTTCCGATGTGATAGGCTCGAAACGGTAAGGTACATCGCCCCAGGTCTTCACTAAGTCGAAATAGATGAAACTTCTCAGGGTAAGCAACTCGCCATAGAGTTGTCCCATCATAGCACTGCCGTTGATGTTGCCATTGGCTTCCATACCTTTGATCGCCTTGTTGGCGCGTTCGATAGCCTCATAGTCCTGAGCCCATACATTCTTGGAATTATTCATACGTTCGGCATCTGCCGATGCAGAATAGCATGCCAAGGAAGCGTCCTTGTCTGTAGCAGCATCGCTCACACCTCCATAGTTATTGAATATCTCGCAGTCGGTATTGAGTCCGAAATAAGGAATATATCTGCCACGGTAAGCGTATGTATCAGTCATAGACTCAAAGATACCCATGACAGCATCGTTGGCCAATGCCTCCGTAGAGAATACCACAGTATCGTCAAGCGTCGACTGGTTAGGTGCATCCAGATCGCACGATGTAACGGTCAGGGATGCTGCCAAGATGAATGAAATATATATTGATTTCTTCATTTTGTTCTATTATTATTTAGAGAAAATTAAAAGTTAAGATTCAAGCCAATGACAAACTGACGGCTCTTTGGATAAGCCGAGTAATCAACGCCTGGCGTAAGATTGGTTCTGCGGATGGCAGACACTTCTGGATCATAGCCAGAATAGTTGGTCAGACAGAACACATTGTAAGCTGTCACGTAGAAACGCAGGCTGTTGATACCCACTCGCTTGGTGAGTGTCTGAGGCAAGGTATAACCTAAAGTAAGAGTGCTCAAACGCAGGAAAGAAGCATCCTCCACATAATAGTCGGTAAGCACATACTTGCCTGTATAAGGCGACCACATGCTTGTATGGGCATTAAGTGCTGCCAACTCTTCTGCATTGTTCCAGTTAAGGAGTTCGCCATTAGCGTTGATGTTGGTCCAACGAGAACCGTCGCGCATCAAGTCGATAAGGTTGCGATACTGGTACTTGGAGGTCTGAGTATACTCTATGGCGTTGGCATTGTACACATCGTTGCCTGCACTCCAGTTGAAGTTGGCAGTAAGATCGAAGCCATACAGACGACCGCTGATATTGAAACCACCCGTATGAACAGGATTGGTATCACCAATAATCTGTCGGTCTTCAGGAGTAACAACACCTGTCTTTTCAGCCTTGGTCTCAGCAATCTTCATGCTACCGGGTCTTACAGGCACGCCAATAACTGATGAGCAGTCTGCCACACCGTCTTTCAGCACCCACTTGCCCTGAGCCTTTGATGCCTCGATGTCGAAATCGCTCACCTCGTAACGGCCATCGCTCTTGTAACCATAGATCTGACCGATAGGATCTCCAACTCTTACAATGAAGTCTCGTTGTATCTCGCTGGAAGCCCACTCTGTATTGATGTTGTCGAGAGACTGCAAGCCGCCCAAAGAAAGCACCTTGTTCTTATTGAACGAGATATTGGCTCCAATGGTCAGACCATAGTTCTTCTTGTTGATGGCATTCCATGTAAGAGCGAACTCCAAACCCAAGTTGCGAGTCTCGCCCATGTTGCGATACTGGTATGCATAGCCTGTACCCGACACAGGATACTGGATGAGCAAGTCCTTGGTGTTGTTCCAATAGCCATCGATACTACCAGTCAACTTACTGCCGAAGAGTGTAAAATCAAGACCCACGTTACGGGTAATGGTTGTCTCCCAAGTAAGGTCGTCATTAGCCATAACAGAAGAAGGAACCAAGATATTGGTAGCACCATTAACCCATGAAGTTGTCTCGCCACTATACTCCTGTGTGAGATAATTTCCATCAAGATTGTTATTACCTGCAGCACCATAAGAGAGACGCAGTTTCAAGTCGTCGAGCCACTTCTGAGTGCCCTGCATGAATGGCTCTGAAGAAATACGCCATGCAGCAGCTACAGAGGGGAAATAGCCCCAGCGATTGCCTTCTGCAAACTTGGATGAGCCATCGGCACGAAGTGTGGCGGTGAGGAGATACTTGTCCTTATAACCATAGTTGACACGGCCGAAATAAGAATTCAGTTTGTCATCGGGAGAGTAATAGTCATCAATAGAGAAAGCATGTCCCTTATTGGTCAACTTCCAGCAATCAGATGCAGAGAAATCAACGGGGAATCCATGAACAACATTGGTCATCACCTCGTTTTTGGTAATGATATACTCCTGACCGATCAACACATTCAAGCTATGGTCACTGTTCTTGCCGAAGAGCGACTTGAAATCGTAGCTAAGGGTGTTGGTGTTGCGGAACTTGTTGCGATACTGATTGGTAAGAATAATGGCAGGTTTTCCCTTATCCTCAGTAGCAGGCTTGTCCGTAACATAGTAGGCTGTGGTACCATAATAACGCTTGGTATCTACCTTGTAGGTATCGTAGCCGAATTCAGTCTTGAACTTCAGGTTCTTGTAGAGCTCCCAAGTAAAGGCACCCGACATATTGAATGTGGTGCGCACACGTCTCTGATCATTGTCACGCAAGTTGGTGACAGGATTGTAGAAAGAAGAACCAGTAGCATCATCGTCATCAGTCTCCGATGAAATACCAGGTACAGGGAACGGAGTATACTGGATGGCATAACGCAAACGCTTGTCGGTGCTGGATGTGCTTTTTGTTTCATTGGCACCACCGCCATTGATCTTGGTCTTCGACCAACGAGCCTGGAAGTCAAGAGAAATGGTCTTCACAGGCTTAGCATTGAGCTTGAGGCTGAAGTTGTCACGTACGAAATCAGACATCTGCATGATAGCCTTGTCATCCATACGGGCATAGCTGAACGCATACTTCATCTTTTCGCTGCCTCCATTGATGCTCAGGTTGTGATTGAAGGTATGACCTATTCTGCCATACACGATATCCTGATAATCGTTGGTTGCCACGTTGTCGTACATATCCAAGTCGCCGAAACTGCCAAAGTAAGGCTCATATTTATCTGCCACGTTGTTCTTCAGACTCGCCAGTTCGTACTGCCAGTTGGCATAGTTGCGGGCGCTGAGAACATCGAGCGTATTGGCAATTTTCTTCCATGAATAGTAAGCATTGTAAGACACAGTTGTCTTGCCCTCCTTACCACTCTTGGTAGTAACAAGAATAACACCATTCGCTCCACGCGAACCATAAATAGCAGTAGAAGATGCATCCTTCAAAACCGTGATATCCTCAATGTCGGATGCTGGAATATCACTGATTGATTCTACAGGGAATCCGTCAACAATGTAGAGTGGATCATTACTCTGAGTAATGGAACCGCCACCACGGACACGGATCTTAACATCTGCATCAGGAGAGCCCTCGGTAGTGGTAATCTGCACACCAGGCATCTTACCAGTCAGTGCTTCTGAAGCGGAAGCCACTGGAACCTGAGTCAAAGCCTTATTGTCTACTGTTGCCACAGCACCGGTCAAGTCTTTCTTCTTTACGGCACCATAACCAATGACAACAACGTCATTAAGACTGTTGGACTCGTCTTCGAGCGTAATGTTAATGGATGATTTACCTGCAACATTCACAACCTGAGTCTTCATACCTACGTATGAAACTCTCAATTTATTACTGTTGCCTTCAAGGGTAAGTGTCAGATGACCATCGAGGTCAGTTACCCCCCCCTATTAGTTCCCACCTCAAGGATGGAAGCACCGATGACAGGCTCGCCTGTATTATCGATGACTGTACATTTTACGGTTTGCGCTGACAAGTTGGCTACAATCGCCAACAAGAATGCAATAAGCGCAAATCTTAAACTTTTTGTTTTACCAGACATACACTTTGGTTTGATTAATATTAAATAGCTGTTTTTAGCTTCAAAATTATCTATAATATATAAACCTTATTGTTAGTGGTTGCAAAGATACGAAAAAAAAGCATACGCAACAACTTATCTTATAAAAAAAGGCTCGTAAACGTTTACGAGCCTTCTTTTTAACAAAAGCACAATTTGCTTTACCTATTCACAACTTAAAGTTCAATTACATATTCACAACTTTCTTGACGGATACATGACCTTGAGCGTCAGTAGCCTTAACGATGGTGATGCCATGACAGGGAGCAGACAGACGCTTGCCAGAGAGGTCGAAGTACTCGGCCTTGGCAGTCTGAGCAGCAGCATAATCGAACATCTCGATGCCTGTAGTAGAGGCACCCGACATTTCCTTTCCGTCTGCATCATAGGTCTTGGCAGTACAGTAGTTCTTGATAGCATGATCGAACTCTGCTACATCTGCTGTAGGAAGTGCAGAGGTATAAGCCTTCCAGATTTCCACCTTACCTGCGCCAGAATACTTCTCGCAGATGGCAGGAACATCCACCGTCTTGTCGAGATAATGCTGGGTGTAAGAAGGAACGGTTTGAGTAGGAACCCAATCGGTTTTTGTCACAGGATAAGACTTGCTAATCTTAGCGCCATCAATATTTGTGTAATCCTTCATCAAGTTATCGCAACCCTTATAGATACAATCATACCCTTCGGCCTTAGAGATATTCAAACTGCCACCTCTATCTGAACGGATAGGCGACTTAGTATCTTCGAAATAGCAACCTTCTTCGTATGCCACAGCTCCTGTACGGATATCCCAGC
>OBCH01000097.1_pt1 | contig 22820 bp, 16 predicted proteins | sample 1495941 | NCBI WGS metagenome assembly OBCH01 (sample SAMN03418276, study PRJEB22391) | human gut metagenome | biome: human-gut; feature: organic feature; material: feces | host: Homo sapiens | place: Tanzania | collected 2013-01
CGCACCGCTAATGCTCATCGGTATCATCGCATTTGAGGCTAGGGCGAGTATAGAGCCTGTGAGTATCATCGGAGCGGCGAGCGGGAGCATTATGCCGCTTACCATTTGCCATTTGGTAAGCCCTAGCGCGTAAGCGGCGTTTTTCATACCTGTATCCACGCTTTTTAAAGCCGCCTTTGTGGAGACGATGATGATAGGTAGGCTCATTATGGCTAGTGTAAGTCCGCCTACAAGGGCTGATGAGCGGGGCAAGCCGAAAAAATTTATAAACAAAGCAAGCCCCAAAAGCCCAAAAATGATACTTGGAATGCCCGCTAGATTGTTGATACACACTTCTATGACACTTGTGAGCGCATTTTGGCGGGCGAATTCTTCTAAATAAAACGCCGCCGCTACGCCCACAGGCACAGCCACGCCCATACAAACGAGCATACAAAGCACCGTGCCTACAACAGACGCTAGCACGCCTGAGCTTTCGGGGGCGATTTTAGAGTCCGTGCCTAAAAAGAAATTTGCGTTGAATTTAGCGATGAATTCGCCCCTTTGCACGAGCGTATCCACAAGGGCTTTTTCATCATCGCTGAGTTTGTTGAATTTACTCTTAAAATACTGGTCAGCTTCTGCATTTGCTAAAAGCCACTGCGCTTTTTTTAAATTTTGCGCCCCGCCTTGCAAACGCAAGGCGCGTTTTTCGGTGCGAGAGAGTAGGTTAAGCACGGTTTGGTTGCTGTCTTTACTCACTAAAATGTAGCTTTGTTTGAGTGCGGGCAAGCCCAAATAACTCACAGAGCCTAAAAACACGCACAAGAAAAACAAATTCACATAAAGCCCCGCTTTGCAAAAGGCTTTGAAGCGTTTTGAGGATTGTTTTCTGTCCTTAAAATTCATAAATTCTTTCCTTTGTGAAATTTGTTGATAAGATGAACGCTTATGGCGTTGATGATGAGAGTGAGTAAAAAGAGAGCAAGCCCTAGCGAAAAGGCGCTTAAAGTGAGCGAGCTGTCAAAGGCTTGGTCGCCTTGCAAGGCTTGGACGATATGCACGGTAACAGTAGTCATATCTTCAAGCAAATTAAAGCTCATATTTGGGCGCAGGCTTGCCGCCATCACGACTATCATCGTTTCGCCCAAAGCCCTTGAAAGGGCGAGCAAACAAGCGGCGATGATACCGGGCATAGCTTCTGGCAAAATCACGGCAAAAACCACTTCTTTTTTTGTCATTCCTAGTGCGAGTGCGCCGTTTATGCGCTTTTGACTCACTGCTTCTATGCAATCTTGCGACAAACTCGCCACAATCGGCACTATCATAATACCCATTATAAAGCCAGCTGCAAGCGCACTTTCGTAGCTTGCTTCTATGCCAAAAGCCCCAAAAATCCACACCACAAAAGGGGCGATGATGATGAGCGCGAAAAAGCCAAAAACGACAGAGGGAATAGCCGCGATGATTTCTAAAACGGGCTTTAAAAGGCTTTTTGATTTTTTGTTCGCAAAGACACCCAAATACACAGCGCACATTATGCCAAGCGGCAAAGCCGTTATCATCGCGATGAGCGAAATGTAAAATGTCCCCCAAAAAAGCGAGCTAGCCCCAAAAACGCCGTGTCCCACGCTGCCATCAGCCCTTACAAAAGCCGCATCAGCCGCCCATTGCGAGCTAAACAAAAAGGTAAAAAGGCTTTCTTTTTGAAAGAATTTCAACGCTTCGATGAGTATGGTAAGCATTATGGCAAAGCTTATCACCACAGCGACAAAGGCGCAGGCAAACAGGCTAAATTTAATCAATCTTTCTTTGAATTTTTGCATTTTCTTTCTTTATAAATTTTTGCTAAAAGTTTGATTTGCGCTATGAATTTATCCCAAAGCACGCTTTTGCGCCACGCAAAAAGGCTTGCCACGCAAATTTAAATTTGCTTGCGATGATATTTTCACACACAAAACAAGGCTTTTAAATTTATCCTTTCAACTTTGTCCCTTTGAATGCGAGCTAACACAAGCGCACATTTTGCAAAAGGGTAAGCAAAGTATAAACACAAATGGAAACATTTTGGAAACTTTGAATTTTTTTGATTTTTTTTTGAATTTTTTATAAAAAATTTGCGAAAACTTTGCGATACTATCATCATCAGTGCTTTTGCGTAGCTTAAACAAATCAGCGTGATAAACTCACTTATACTCCGTCATCGCAAGCCATTTAGAACAGCACGCAAGAGCGAGAAAGCGAGCAAACAAGTGAGCGACAAGAAAGTGAGCGAGAGAAAGCGAGCAAGCAAACAAGCGGACAAGAAAGCGGCGAAAAAGAAAGCGAGTGAGTGAAATTTTGCTTAAATTTTAGCTTAAAATCCCAAAAAATTTAATCCAAAGCAAAATTTCACGCTGAATTTGCCTTAAATTCGCTCACAAAAAGCCCAGCATTCCTTTGATGACAACGGCGTTGATGAGGTCGATGAAAAACGCCCCACACAGCGGCACGATGATGAAAGCCATATGGCTTGCGCCGTAGTGTGAGGTAACTGTTTGCATATTTACCATAGCTGTGGGCGTTGCGCCAAGCCCAAAGCCACAATGCCCAGCAGCCAAAACCGCCGCGTCATAGTCGCGCCCGCAAAAGCGAAAGGTTACAAACACCGCATAAAGCACCATTACAAGAGCTTGTGTCGATAAAATCACTATCATCGGCAAAGCCAAAGCCACTAGCTCCCATAAATTCAGGCTCATCATCGAAAAGGCAAGAAAGAGCGAAAGGCTGACATTGCCAAGCACACTTACTTCGCGGTCAAAAACCTTGTGGATATTAAGCGCGCTTAAAGCATTTCGCAAAATCACTCCGATGAAAAGGCAATACACAAAGGTCGGCAAATTTATGGCTTGAAAATGCGCCCGCTCGTAATCTTTCAGCAAAGTGCCTACCAGCAGGCAAATGACGATGAGCGCTAGGGACTCCACAAAGCTTGTAGGCGTGATGAGCCGCTCTTTTTGGGGCTTTTCAAAGGCGCTTTCTTCGTCCTTAAAGTCCTTGCCCGGCGTTTTGAGCTTGTAATGCTTGACAAGATAGCGAGCCACAGGACCGCCGATGAGTCCGCCCATCACCAGCCCAAAGGTAGCGCAAGCCATCGCCACTTCGGTAGCTGCGGTGAAATTGTAAGGGGCTTTGATGAACTCAGCCGCCCAAGCTGCGCCCGTGCCGTGTCCGCCGCTCATCGTGATAGAACCGCCCAGCAAGCCAACAAGCGCATTGACATTCATCGCATAAGCCAGCGACAAGCCGATGACATTTTGCAAGATGAGCAAAATCGACACGAAAAAGAGAAAAATCCACAGCATTTTGCCGCCCTTTTTTAAGCTCGCAAAATCCGCACTCAGCCCCACAGAAGTGAAAAAAGCAAGCATTAGCGGGTCTTTTAGGGAGCTGTCGAATTTAAACTCGATATGCAAATACTTGTAAATGCCAAGTATGATTAAAGCGGCGATAAGCCCACCGATAACAGGTTCTGGTATGTTGTAATCTTGCAAAACCTTTAATCTTGCGATGATGAAACGCCCCAAAAGCAGCACAGCTACCATACACACGAGTGTGGAGTAAAAATCAAAATTGTAAGTCGCCATTTGCTAGTCCTTTTTGTTGTTTTCTTGCTTTTGCTTTAAAATTTGCTTTTTTGCACTTTTGTTTTTTTAAATTTTCGCCTTTTGTTCTTTTGTCTTTGCTGCTTTTTCTTGCTTTTTAGCTTTGTCGTGTCGCTTTTGGTGCGAAATTTTCGCATTGAGCGTGAATTTTACGCTTAAATTTGATGAATTTAAGGCAATGCTTTGTTTTGCCCTAAATTCAAACTTTGAGCGCAAAATGATGAAATCCACGCTCAAAGGGCGCAAATTCTTGCAAAACAGCACAAAAGCAAAAATTACACGAAAATTATAACAAGCTTTGTTAAATGTGGCTTTTTTGGGGCGCGATTTTTGAATTTTTTGCGTAAATATGGGTAAATTTGAGTAAATTTGAGCGATTTTGAGTGGCGATTTATCAAATTTAGCTATCATAGCTTGATGAAAACGACACGCGAAAATCCCGCCTTTTTGAAAGAGCAAATCATCACTTATCTTGGCAACAAGCGCGCCTTGCTTGGCTTTATCGCAAGTGGGGTAGAGTATGCAAAAAGCGAGCTTAAAAAGGACAAGGTGAGTTTTTTGGATATGTTTAGCGGCTCTGGCGTTGTAAGTCGCTTTGCAAAGGGCTTTGCGAGCTTTATCGTGGCAAATGATTTGGAGGATTATGCCTATATCATCAGCAAATGCTACCTTGCAAATGTTGATAAAGCTAAATTTCAAGGGCTTTGCGAGCTTTATGAGCGTTTGAAGCTCAGCGAAAACGAGCTGCAAAAGGGCTTTTTAAGCACACTTTACGCCCCAAAGGACGAAAATGCCATCACCAAAGATGACAGAGTCTTTTTCACGGCGCGAAATGCGGCGTATTTAGACACGATGCGAGCGAGGATAAAAAGCGAAATTCCGCCCGAATTTCAGCACTTTTTCATCGCCCCTTTAATCTACGAAGCCAGCGTGCATTCAAACACGAGCGGGGTTTTCAAGGGCTTTTACAAGGACAAATCAGGCGTTGGCAAGTTTGGCGGCAACGGACAAAACGCATTGAGCCGAATTTTAGGGGAGATTAAGCTCAAAATGCCCGTGTTTTCAAACTTTTCTTGCCCCTTTGAAGTGTGGCAAAAAGACGCAAACTCTCTTGCAAAAGAGCTTGATAGCGTGGATATAGCTTACTTTGACCCGCCTTATAACCAGCACCCTTACGGCTCAAACTACTTTATGCTGAATTTAATCGCAAACTACACCGAGCCAAAGGACATTTCAAAGGTTTCAGGCATACCAAAAGCGTGGAACAGAAGCGATTTCAACAAGCCCCACAAGGCACAAGATGCGCTTTTTGAGCTTGTGCGTGCGACAAAAGCTAAATTTATCTTGCTTTCATACAACTGCGAGGGCTTTGTGAAAAAGGAAAAATTCGCTAAAAAGCTCGCCACGCTTGGCAAGGTTTTTGTCAAAGAGCAACGCTACAACGCCTTTCGCGGCTCGCGCAATCTCTTAAAACGCGCCCTGCATATCAACGAAGAGCTTTATATCGTGGTGAAGAGCTGAATTTTTAGGGATTTGTGGCGCTTGATGGTGTGGATAAAATGCTATAATGTCTCTTATTTTTCATCGAAAAGCCGATAAAATCGGCGGCAAGCCACTGAAATTTAGGGGAATTTTTTGGGTGTTTGGGTTTGGCTTGTTTGGGGAATTTTGGAGGAATTTGTCATTGTGAGTAAGGCGTAAGCCTTGCGTGGCAAGCCATAAATTTAGCGTTATTTTTACTTTTTGGATTGCCACGCTCGCCTTGCTCGCTCGCAATGACGGATAAAAAGCGTTGTGTAGCATAATGACGGCACACTCTTGTCATTTTGAGCGTTAGCGACCAAGCCGCTTGCAAGGATAGCCGTAGCAAAAAATCCATATTGTCATATTGAGCGTTAGCGAAATATCCATAAATTTTGCAATCAGCAATCTGTTTTCAGTAGTCCGTAATGTGAAATTTTTGCATACAAAATCAAATAAGCAGCATTTGCTTTGCAAGCGTGGTGAGTTTGATGTGGTTTTTGTCGTTACAAAGCGCCTTTACCTGTCATCGCAAACTTTTGGTGCGTTAAATTTGCTTTATCCGCCTTTTTCGCTTAAATCTTTATTTTCGAGCATTTTTTCAAGCTCGGTGCAGTCTTTTTGGAGTTTTGCGAGTATGTTTTTGGCTTCAAGCCCGATGAGTAAAAGCTCATATACTTTTGGGCGGTCTTTTTTCCACTTGCGTAGGGTTTTGACATTGATATTGAGAAGTCCAGCTAAATCTCTTTGCGTCATCATTTGCCTTAAATTTTTGCCTTACTTTACATTTTTTAACTTTAAAAAACAACAAGGTAAATTTAGGATTTTTTAAGCTAAAAAAGAGTATAATTTGGACTTGAAATTTAAAAATTTGAAAGGAATACGATGAAAAAGGTGATTTTATGCCTTTTGGCACTACTTTTAAGTGGATGTTACTCCACTGCATACTACAATACTCTACAAGATAGTGAGTATCAAATCAACAAGGCAAATGCAGTGAGTGTGTTTTTGCCAGCTGATTCTAGCGTGGAGACAAGGCAATTTGCTAGACTTTTGTCTTATAGACTTGCGCAAAATGGCTTTATTGTCGCTGATAATGCAAAATGTGGTTTTGTGTTTAATCTCCAAGAGCCTACATATCAAAGCGTGGGAGCTTATACGACATATAACACTTCCACGAGTTATACAAATATCAGTGGTTTTGTCGGCAATACCTACGTTTATGGTAGCGGACAAACCACAACTACCACGCCACAAACAAATTTTTACACCTATTCGACTACCTATAAGAAAATTTATTTGGATTTTGCTTGTTTAAATTCAAACAATGAACTACAAAGCGTTTGGGAAGGTTTTGCAAGCGCAACGCTTAATGATTTTAGAGCCTATCCAGAAAAAATGGTGGATAATCTAGTCGCACTTGTTGGCGAAAACTATACAGGGCATTTGCGTATAAGCGGCAACCAAAATGTTAAAGCCACTTTAAAGGCACAAAAAAGTAAAAATTGGCTAATGCTAAATTTTGACATAGGCTGGAATTTTTTAAGCAACACTACAATCAACCCTACTATATCCTTGTCAGAATACGGCTTTTATGATGATATTTCGGGGGCTGAGAGTGATTCTGCTTTCCCTATAAATTTTCGCGCAGGCTATGCAAGAGTGATAAGCCCAAATTTTCTTCTCGGAGCTAATCTAACTTACACGAAGAATTTGAGTATGTCTCCATCTGTTGAAACAAGAGACGGAGAATATGTTTATGGGAAAACATTTTACAGTCCAACTGAGCAAGCTGAAATCAAAAGTCAGCAAGTCGGTGTTGAATTGATGAGTATTTATCGTGGCTGGCTTGTTGGTGTGGGTGTGAGCAAAGATATAGGTTCAAGCGTGAGTTTTCCTGTCAATGGGACGACTATCACAAAGGACATTGAAGGCTTGTATCTGCCCATAAGGCTTGGCTATATGTGGGGAATAGATGGGATTGATTTGGGCATATCAGCAGAAATGGGCACAAGTTTGCATTTGTCAGGCAACCCTTATAGACATAATCAATTTTCTATGAGCATAGGTTTTATATATTTGATAGACCTTTGGTAGAATGTCGTGGCAAATGAGTATAAAACATTTGCCTTGCTCGCAATGATGGCGAATTTGGCATTTTTCATCATCATTGCGAGTAAAGATAGATACAGCAAGTTGTGCGTGGTTTAAAGTGTAAGCCACACCCAAAACAAGCCTTAAAACACCTTGCCAGCTTTGACAAGCGTGCTGTTTAGGCGATTTGCCTTTTTAATGTGTGCCTGCATAGCCTTTAAATCCTTGCTACTTAAAGGCACAAGCCCTATTTTTTCAAGCTCTCCGCCGCTGCTTGCTAAATCATCGCTCAAATAAAGCGTGGCAAAGTCCAGCGTTTGCGGGTTTTTCGCGTTCAGGTAGATGAAAAGGCTTCGCGCAAGTTTGTAGTCATTAGCGGCGATAGTTTGCTCGCTAGCTGCCACTCCGTCAATGTTTGCGGCGTTTATCTTGTCCTTGTTGCTCGCTAAAAAGCCGTATCCAAAAAGCCCAAAGGCTTGTTTGTCCGCTGTGAGCTTGCTTACGATGAGATTATCGTTCTCACCGCTTGGTATATAGGCGTTATCTTGGCGAATGCTCTTGTATTTGCCTTGTTGCGCGCCGTATTCTTTGAAATTTTGAGACACTTTGCTCAGCACAAGCTCTTCGATAGTGTCGCGTGTGCCAGAGCTTGATGGGGGTCCATACACCGCTATTTTGCGCTCTGGCAAGCTTTTGTCAATCTCACTCCACTTTGTGTAGGGATTTGGCACGAGTTTGCCATTTTGTGGCACTTCCTTTGCTAAGGCTAAAAAAAGCTGAGCAAGCGTGATATTAAGCGGTGCGTTGGCTTTGTTTTGCGCTAAAACTATGCCATCATAGCCTATCATCACGCCCACGATGTCCTTAACGCCGTTTTTTTGACAAATGTCAAATTCGCTCGTTTTCATCGGGCGCGAAGCGTTTGAAATGTCGGTTTTGCCTTCGCAAAACACCTTAAATCCGCCGCCCGTGCCAAGACTCTCGACTATGGGCGTTTTGCTCTTTTTGATACTCGCGTATTCCTCAGCCACAAAGCTAGTAAATGGATACACGGTCGACGAGCCTGCGATTGTAAGCTCTTTTGCAAGGGCATTTGTGGCGACAAAACCTGCCAAAACTCCCGCAAAAACGAGCGATTGAAGTGAATTTTTTCTCATTTTTTCTCCTTTGTCGTAAAAATTCAAGGCGCAGTATAAAAAGAGACGGAAACTTTTTGGAAACACTTGCTGTAAATTAAATTTAAAAATAAATTCATTTTTAGCTCTTATGCTGCTTTAAAAAGCCTTTTTGTTTTGTGCTGAATTTTACCCGCAACTTTGAAATTTTAAGAATTTTTCGCTATAATCGCCCTATGAAAATTTTTGCCAAATTTGCCCTTATCGTTTGCAGTGTCGGTGTGCTTTATGGCTTTGAGCTTGTGTTAAACACGGGCAAAGAAAACGCCGCGCCTTTTGCCACGCTTCATCTAAAACACGAGCAAAAATTTGCTTGCGTGGAGCATAATGCAGGCGTAAAGGCGCGAAACTACTATGAGTGCATTATCGCAGGCGTTGTGGATAAGGATTTGAAAGAGCAAGAATTTACTTTTTTTGATTTGAAATTTCAAAAAAACGAAACAAACACGCGCATTTTCATCTACCCAAAAGCTCCCGTTAAGCGTTATAATCTCTCCCAAGAACTCTACAAAGACGCAAATATAAAGGGCGATTTAGATGATACAAACTCCACGAGCTTTACCTTTGTGTTTAGTGCAGAAATTCCGCATTTAACAGAACAAGAGGGCTTAAATTTTGATATCGTTTTTCCAAATGTCGCAAACCCAGCCGTAGGCGCGCTTGATTTGGACTCAAACCCCGTTACTATCCCGCAAAGTGGCGATATAAATGTATTTTTGCGGATAAAAAACGACTACGAGCAAGAAAACTACCAGCAAGTTATTTCAGACGCTACAAACGCCATTTCACGCTATGAGGGCAGCATTTTTATGAACGAATTTATGCTCTATCGCTTGCGGGCGCAAAATGAGCTTTACACGAAAGGTGCTGATTATCGCAACCAAGAGCAGCTTGAAGCGATGATAGAAGAAGCAAAGGTGTGGAATCGCAACTTTGCCAGCGACAGAAACTACCCAGAAGTGCTTTACATAAGCCTGCGCGCGTATATAGCGTTGGAGCAAAAGTCAAATGCTGATTATACCATACAAATTTTAAGCACAGAACACGAGGGCAACTATTTTGCCGAGCTTGGCTTGCTTGATTATGCGGATTATTTGCTGCGACTTCGCGACACAAAGGGCGCGAAAATCATCTTTAATGATTTATATTACAAAAGCAAATCCGTGCATATCGCCACTCGCGCCGCACTTTCTACCGCTAAACTCGCTTTGAACGAAAAGGACAAAACAAAGGCTATGGAGCTTATAAACACCGTTTTAAGGTCTAACAAAGAGTATTTCAGCAAGGACAAAGCCACAGCCCTTGACATAGCGGGACTTTTGGCAAAGGAAAACGAATTTGACACAAGCGCTGAAATTTACGAACTCGCCTTTAACGCGATGACAGATGTTGATGCGACTTATGAGCAAACCCTGCGGAATTTAGCTTTGATGATGAGCAAAACCAAAAGCTACGACAAGGCGAAGCGGTATTTGGACTTGTATATGGAGGATTATAAAAATTCAGAGCATATCGCGCTCATCAAAGAGGCTGCGGACAATGTCTTTTTCAACCTACCAGACAGCAACACCAGCTTTTTGCACGCTCGCTACAAGGAACTGCAAAGCGAGTATGAAAACGAAATCGCCACAAAAGCCTTGATAGCCGATGTTATGCTTTATTATGATGAAAACAACACCGCTGCGGTGATGGGGTATAAAAATGCTATCGAAGAGCTTGACAATGAGGGACTTAAAGACTTGCTTGCCCGCTCGGCTTTAAAAAAGCTTGATGAATTCATTAAGGCTGATGATTGCTTGGGCGCAACGGCTTTAAATGAAGAGTATGCGCCCTACGAGCTAGCCCAAAAGTTCATCAACAAAAAGGCTATGCTTGCTTGCTTTACGCGCACCTTTCGCACCGAGCAAGCCCGTGCTTACATAGCCGCAAACCGCGCGGAGGACAAAATTTACTATGATTTGCAAGAAGCCTTGCTTGATTTAAATGATAAGGACTATAAAAATGTCCTTGCGTTAAGCAATTCTGTTTTAAATTCACGCACGCTTAAAAGTGAGGACGAAAAATTCCGCGCGTATTATTATAAATTTTTAGCACAATTTAGAAACGGCGAGTATAACGAAGCTATGGCTACGCTCAAAATCCTTGATGACTTTCCTATGGATTATCGTATGGTAGAACTTTACAACGAATTTTTAGGCTACTGCGTGGATAACAATCTCACAACGACTATTTTGACTTATGCACCAAAAGCGATTGATTATCAAAATTTAAAGGGCGTTAATGTCTATACGCCCGAGCTTGAATTTGCTTATTTATCAGCACTCAACCTGCACGGCTACGACAGCGAGGCTTTGGCGGTGCTGACTGATTTACTGAAAGTAAGCCGTCTCACGCCAGCTGAACGAGCGCGCGCCCTTTATATGCAAAGTGAAATTTACGAGCGCAGGCGTGAATTTAGCGCACAAAGACAGAGTTTAAATTCGTGCGTGCAGCTGAACGAGCTTTCGCCGTGGCAGGATTTGTGCAGGCAAAGACTTGACTTGCTGCAAGAGCGATGAGATGATGAAACGACTTGAAATTTCAAAATTCGGCATTAAGGACATAAACGCACGCAAGAGTTTGGAGGATTTTTGTGTAGTGGATATTCGTGGCTTGCAAGCGTTTGTAAGTGCGCATTTACAAGACTCTCATCATTTGAGTAGCCAAGATGATATTGTTCGTTTTGCTGTCTCACAAGTTTCTCAAAAACCGCTTTTGCTTGTTTGTTTTAGTAGCATTAAAGCCAAAAAAATGTGCGAAAATTTAGCTAATAATGATGAATTTTTAGCAAGTTATGCAAATGATACTATTTTTTATTTGGATTGTGGCATTATGCAAGCCTTTGATAGTGGGCTTGAAATGAGCAAGGGCGAGCTTGTATCGGTGGCAGACGATAAACCAACCCTATCTCCCATCATCACTCAAACCATTGCTGTGATAAAAGAAAAATACCTCGCCACTCAAAAAGCGTGGGTAGTAACATTTAGCGGAGGCAAGGACTCAACTTGTGTGTTGCAACTTGTCTATGAAATGCTTGTTTCCCTGCCGTCGCATTTAAGAAGACAAACTTATGCAATCGCCTCAAACACACTCGTTGAAGCCCCACATATCGATAAATTTTTGCATAGTGTTATTAACTCGATTAACACTCACGCAAAGGCAAATGGCATTCCTTTTGAAGTGCTTTTAGTCGCACCGAGTTTAAAAGATGACTTTTGGGTAAATCTCATCGGCAAGGGCTATCCAAGCCCAACACGCACCTTTCGCTGGTGCACAGAACGCCTTAAAATCAACCCCGCAAAGGCACAAGTAGCTAAAATCACGCGCAAACACGGCTCTTGCATTTTGTTGCTTGGCTCTCGCAAAGCTGAGTCAAGCAACCGCAAGCACTCCATAGAAAAACGCATTTTAAACGAAGACGGCTACTCACAGCACCACGATTTTCCAGATACTTTGACATTTTCGCCCATAGCCGAGTGGGATACGGACACGGTGTGGGGATACTTACTTTCGCACAAACCTTTGTGGGGCAAAGACCATACCGAACTTTTTGCGCTCTATGCTAAGGCAAGCGGAGATGAATGTCAGTTTATCACGGATTTAAAACAAAGCAGTTGCGGCGGGTCTCGTTTTGGGTGCTGGGTTTGCACCGTAGTCAATGAGGACAAATCAATGCAAGGTTTTATCAGCACAGGGCAAACACAGCTCAAACCGCTTAATGAATTTCGCAATTTCATTAAAGAGTTGCGTGAAAAGTCTAGTGCAAGGGCTGATTATAAAAGAGATGGACGGGCTGTGTATAAAGTTGGTGGATTAGGACCATTTTTAAGTAAAATTCGTGCTATAATACTGACTAAACTTTTAGAAGTTGAAAAAGAATTTAAACAAAATGGCGGCTCAGAGCTTATCACGGATGAGCAAATTTTGGGAATTCAGGCTGAATGGGACAAGGACTTTGATTTAGACAAAACAGCGATAAAAATCGCGCAAAAATTCGGTAGATTAAAGGAGATTAAAATGGAAAAGCAAAACATACTGCATGGCGAAATTTTAGATAGCGTGGTAAAAGACATAGCTAAAAACAACCCCAACGCCTTTACCACACAAAGCATAGAAAATCTCATCACGCAGTCAATGAGTATTTGCAACAATGCAGGTTCTCGTGGCAGGCACAGTGCGCCAGCGCAGATAAAAGAAGAGATAGAAAAACTTCTGAATGACAAAACAGCTAAACAGGAGGATGCGTAAATGTTTATCCGCAAAATTACCATTTGTAATCTTTTAGTGTATTATGGCGAAGTCAGCGTTGAATTTAAAAAGCAAGAGGGGAAAAATTTATACTGCATTTATGCGGACAACAGCCTTGGTAAGACAAGTTTTATTCGTTGCGCGAAGTTGCTGTTTTTAGGCACAGGCACACAGAGTGAAAGCATACCGCCCGTGATAGCTCGTTTTGCTCCAAAAGAGAAAATTATAAAAAAATTTATCATCGGTGATAGTGTAAATTGGAAAGGTATCGTAAATAAAAGTGCGTTAAGTGAGGGCAAGCAGGATTTTTTCGTCCGTTTTAGCGGAGAGAGATTGAAGGCAGTGAATTTGTCATCGAGCGAGCGTGGAAAGGCGTGCAAGAAGCGCAAATCAAAGAAGAGTTAAAATTTGAACTTGGCGATAAAATTTACACAAATGATGACGCCCAACACAAACTCAACAACATTTTGCCCGAAAATTTCGTGGAATTCTTTTTCTTTGACGGCGAAGAAATCGAACATATCAGCGATGATTTGCGAATAAAATTAAGAGAAAAAATCATTGAAATTTTACAAATTAGCCCGCTTGAAATCATCATCAAACAAATAAGAAAAATAAGAGATGAACTCATCGCTAATGAAACAAAAAATAAAGAGCAAAAAAATAGTCTCGAAGTGAAAAAACTCGAACAAGAAACGACAGAAAAACAAATAGAAGGTAAAAATCAATCCCTCAACGACACGCAAACCCAGCTCGAATACAACACCCAACGCATTAAGGATTTACAACGAAAACTTGACAAAATCATCGCCGACAGCAGTGCTGAGCTAGCTGAGCTTACTCGCACCAAAGATGAAGCCGATGAAGCCTTGTATCAGCAAAAGAAAAATTTAAGTGATAGCTTAAAGGTGGTCGTTTTTGCCAGCAATGCGAAGTTGATGAGTGATTTACACAATGAACTTGACACGATACAAGCAAGCACTCAACAAGGCGATATAGAAGCACTCAAAAGACTCATTCCACAAATGCAAAATTTAGCTAATGAAAAAATCCAAACCCTTCAATACGAAAACGATACCATAGAGAATTTCAAACAAATTTTTGGTGATATTTTAACCCAAATGCCAAGTGTTTTGGAATTTCAACTTGCCAAAGAACACTCTTTAATCCCGCTGCGATACACACAAAGGATTAGAGATATGTTTGTGCGTGTTGAGAGTAGCCAAGTAGCAGAGGATATCGCTGCTATTAAAAAGATTAAAACTGAACTTGCCTTTATAAAGGCGCAAATCAACGAACTCAATACCGATGAAAGCGCAAAGATAGAACAAGAAGAGATTAATGATGAGCTTGAACAATGTAACAAAAAAGAAAAAGTCTTAAAAGATGAATTTGAAATACTTAAAAGTGAATTAGAACAGCTTAAAATCAAAAAAGACACACTCAAAAGAGAGATAGACAGCCTCGAACAAAGCATAAACACCGAACGCATAGAGCATAAGTTGCGTTTGTTAGACACGCTCAGTCAAAGCATTAACGAGTATAAAGAAAGGCTTATATCAAGGCTTCGCGATGAACTGCACGATGTGATTTTAGACAAATACAAAAAAATCATTCCTAATGACAACATTAGAGAGTTAGAAATCGGTGATAATTTTGAGATTAAACTCAAAGATAAATATGGCGAGCCTATTGTCGTAGAGTCTCAAAGTAGCGGACAAAAGCAAATTTTAGCTATTTGTATATTTTGGGCGTTGAGCGAACTTTCGCGTTCTCAAATTCCGTTGATTTTGGATACACCTTTGAGTCGGATTGACCAAACAAATCGTATCAATATCATTAAACATTATTATGCAAACAACAACCAAATCATTCTTTTGCCAACTGACACTGAATTTAGAGAAAAAGAATACGAATACGCTAAATCTTTTATCGCTGGGCTGTATCAAATCAGCAACGAACAAGATAGAAGCCACGCTACCATAAAAGTCATAGCCGATATTAAAGAAATTTTGTAAGGAGTGAGTAATGGCAGAATTTAGAACAAACAGCAACGAAGAACTTTGCATAGAAAGAGTGCGAAAAGATGGTTGTGGATATACTGAGGCGTTAGGGTTTAGTGATAATGATTTCCCAAAATACCTTGTGTTAAGAGTAGCTTTGGCAAAAGCCTTGCGCTCTGTAAAATTTCCTCTTGACTCACAACAATGGGACGCTAAAAAGATAGCTGGCGAAAAGGGCAAAGAGTATCATTTGGAACAACTCACAGGCAAAGGAAAAAGTAAAGATGAGGATTTTGATATGCTCTTTCGGTCCTTGCTTTATATACAACATAAAGATGAACTTGATGCAAAGGGCGTTGATATTTTTAACGATGATGAAGAATTTGCGGACATTTTAGGCAAGTATATCAGACGCGGTTTATATGAAATTCACAACTCTTGGAAGAGTAGTGATTGTTTTTATCAGTGGTGCTTGGATAATTTAGAATTTAGCTTTGCAACCACGCGCGAAAAAGATAATAGCGCAAGCAACACTATGGAGTATTTTGAACGCTTACAAAAATACTTTAAAAATTTTGCTATTCATATCAATCTCATCAACGAAGAGGATTCGTATCGTCATCATATTTGCAAAATCGAACTGAACGATTCGAGTAAAATTGCTCATTTTGAAAGCAAAGCCAAACAACTTGACAGAGAACTCGGTCAAAATGTGATGATAGAACCTTGTGAGAGTTTATCAAAGACATATAACATTCAAATCGCAAAGCCAACAAATGCGTGGCAAAATTTAGGATTTGCAGAGTTTAAATCAGGTTTGAACGAACTCAAAAAACGCGATGATAAATTAGGCGTTTATGCGGGCAATGACATTGAAAAAATTCCATTTTGTTTTGATTTAGCAGAAGCTCCGCACTGCTTTGTGGCTGGGACATCAGGCAGTGGTAAAACCAAATTTATCCAAACGATGATAGTGTGTTTGCTGCAAAAATCTAATGTTGAGATTGTGGTTATTGACCCTAAACAAGGCATTGATTTTAAGGTATTTGGAACAAAAATCACCCTCATCACAGACAGACAAAAAGTAAGCGACTTCATCGATACTTTTATCGAAGAAATGCACGAACGCAACGCTCAAATGAGCGATTTTGGAGCAGACATACAAGCGTTAGGTTTTCATTTTAAGGTTCTTATTGTCGATGAACTTAACAATCTCATCGAAAATGACAAAAGCATAAAAGACAAACTCTCACGCCTTGCGGAAATGGCTAGACAGGCTGGAATTCATCTCGTCCTTGGCACGCAACGCCCAGATGGAACATTGCTCAAAGGACTACGCAACAACATAGACGGCAAAATCGCACTGCGCGTGGATAGAGGAAGTGAATCAAAGATTATCCTTGATGAAAGCGGTGCGGAAAAGCTGCTCGGTAAGGGCGATATGCTCGTAAAATTTGGCAATATGTCTAAACCTAAGCATATCTTTGGCGTGAAGCTAGAAGATGATGAGATAAAAAGCCTGATTTAATGGGCTATTTTATAAAGCCTACACACCGCCACGCTCTTACTTTGGGCGTGGCAACCCTAAAAGCCCTTGCCAAGATAAAGCAAAATCCAAAAAAGTAGCGTATCATAAAAATTTAAGTAAAATCCTCAATTTATAGCTTACCACGCTCGCAAAACTCACTTGCAATGACTTGTTGCGGACGGATTTTTTGAGTTGCCATTGCGAGCCATTTTTAGGGTGCTTGGGGATTTTGGGTTTTTGGGGTGTCTTGGGGTTGATTTGGGGGTGAGCTGATTTTTGTTTTTGGGTTGAATTTGGGGTAGCTTTGGTTTTGGAATTTGAGTTTTTTGGGTATAAAAACTTTGTCATTTTGAGCCTTTTGTAAAAAGGCGACCCAACTGGTTGCAAGGCGTAGCCACAGCAAAAAATTCCACACCACTTTTGTCATTTTGAGTGAGTGAAACGAGCGAAAAATCCACAAAATTTAAGATACGCTTTTTAGATTTATGGATACTTCGCTTTCTTGCGAAAGCTCAGTATGACAATGAAAGTGAATACTCTGTTACGCTCAGTATGACAACAAAAAAGTCAGTATGATAAAAAATGTTCGTCATTGTGAGTAAGATAAAGTTAAAGTGTGGCAACATAAGATAAAAATTTATTTACTCGCCTTGTGCGTTGCCGAATTCTTGCTCTATGCTTTCAAGGACTGATTGCTGTGCCTTTTCATCGGCAAGTTCTACTTTGTAGTAAATCTCAGCCCTGTTGTTTTTGAGCGAGCTGGCGTCATTGTTTTCAAGCGGAGAATTCAGCCCAAAGCTCTTTATGCTGACATTTTTCACGCCCACGCCGCCGTTTAGGAAGTATTCGGCGACATTTTTAGCGCGTTCATAGCCTAAATTAAAGCTATTTACGGCTGTGTCGCTGTTGTCTGTGTAGCCTCTGATTTCTATTTGCACGCTTTGTGGTAGCGTCAAGGAAAATTCTACCATATATTTTAAGAAATCCTGCATATCCTTTGAGATGATTTGTGCGCTGCCTCGTTCAAATTCCACGCGGGCGGGCAGTTTGAGAGCGATTTGGTTTTCGCTTTGGTCAAGTGCTTGGCGCAGTTGTTGTATCAGCTCTTGTTGTGAGGCTGTGAGGGCTTTGAGCGCGCCTATTTCATCGTGGCGTCTTTGCGATGCGCCTCTGTGTTGCTTTTGGTTAGGGTTTTCTTGCTCGACGGTTTGGCTTGGAGTGAAGTCAAAAATTTTGATAAATTCGGTTTTTAGAGCCTCCGCCTTTGCTGGGTTGCTCTCACTTATCGCCCAAAGTGCGATAAAAAGGGCAAGCAAAAGCGACAAAAAGTCCGCATAAGGCACAGCCCACCTTTCGCCAGCTGGGCATTCTTGTTGCTTTTTTTTTGCCATTTTAGTCCTTATTTCTCAAATTGCGAAATGCGGATATCATTTTCACTTAAAAAGTTAAAGAGTTTTTGCTCCAAATCGCGCGGGTTCATACCCTCAGCTATGCTTTTAATGCCCTCCATTATCACGCGTTGCTCTTTTATCAAGTCCATTCCGTTGGCTTTGAGCTTTGCCCCAAAGGGTCCAAAAAGTGCATAAGAACCAAAAATCCCCGTAACCGTCGCGGTAAATGCGCCTGAAATACCCATAGCCATTTCTTGCGGATTGTCAAGCTTTTGGAGTGCAAGCATAAGCCCCAAAACCGCGCCCACAAGCCCAAAGGTAGGGCAAGTCTCCCCAAAGCGTATCCAATACTCAGCCGCTTCTTTATAATACTCTTCGCGTTCTTCGATTTGAATTTCCATAGTATCTCTTATCTCGTCCCAATTCTTACCATCAACAAGCATCATCAGTGCATTGCGTAAAAATTCGTTTTCGATTTCATTTGTTTTGCTTTCTAATGCTAAAAGCCCGTCTCGCCTAGCGATGACAGAAAATTCAATGATTTGGGCAATGCGTTCTGGTAAATTTGTCTTTGCGCCCGTAAAGGCGATTTTAAGTTCTTTGTAAGCAGCTTTGACGGCTTTTTTGTGGCAGGCTGTCATCGCGCTGAATGCAGCTGTGGGGATAACGATAAGCACGGAACTTATATGGAGAACATGCAAGGGGTTTCCGCCCTCCAAAATGTCGCCGATAGAAATACTCGCCGTTGCTAAGATGATACCAAGTATCGTGGTTAAGTCCATTTTTTTCCTTTATTTTAACTCGCCCCAATTTTTCGCTACTGCTGAGCTAGTTTTTAAATTTACTTTTAATTTTACTACATTTTGCATAATGTCCTGCGTAATTGTAGCAAATTTTTCAAGTTTTTCATCTTTTATTTCAAAAATTAACTCATCGTGGATTTGCAAGATGAGTTTTTGCCCCTCATCTAAATGCGGATAAATTTCAAGCATAGCAAGCTTTATAATGTCAGCTGCTGAGCCTTGCAAAATGCTATTTACGCTTTCTCTTTCATAGCTTGCCTTTATCATCGGGCTTGCGGTGTTAAAGTCAAAGTATCGCTTTCGCCCCAAAAGCGTGCTGATAAAGCCATTTTGCCTTGCGCTTTCTTTCACGCGCTCAAAATAATCCTTAATGCTCGTAAAATTCGCAAAATACCGCTCTATGTAGCTTTTGGCTAAATTTGCTTCTATTTTTAAATTTTGGCTTAAAGTTTTATAGCCCATTCCGTAAATCAGCCCGAAATTTATGCTTTTGGCTATGCTGCGCGTTTCATAGTTGCTTTCTCCAAATATCATCACAGCCGTGCGCGCGTGAATGTCCTCATCATCAGCAAAGGCTTGCAGCAGCTTTTCATCTTCGCTAAAATGCGCAAGCATTCTCAGCTCAATCTGCGAGTAATCAAGGCTTAAAAAGCTATGTCCTTGGCGGGCTGTAAAGCAGGATTTGTAGGCTTTGGCGTATTGTCCGTGAGCTGGGATATTTTGCAAATTTGGGTCTTTGCTGGCTAATCTGCCCGTTGCCGTGCCTGTTTGCATAAAATTTGAGTAAATGCGTGAATTTTCATCATTTTGAGCAAGCTTTAAAAGCGGCTCGCAGTAGGTAGAATAAAGCTTTGCTAGCTCTCTATAATCAAGCAGTTTTTGCGCCACAGGGTGCTTATCTACAAGTTCATTTAGCACCTTTTCATCGGTAGAAAACACGCCACTTTTGCCCTTTTTGCCACTTGGCAAACCAAGTTTTACAAACAACACTTCGCCCACTTGTTTGGGTGAATTTAGGTTGAATTTCTCAGCTGTAAGGGCGTAAATTTCATCGCTTAAAGCCTTTATGTCCTTTGAAAACTCTTGCATAAGTGCGCTTAAACGCTGAGTATCTAAATGAATGCCCCCATTTTCCATACTCATAATCACCTTTATAAAAGGAAATTCAAGCCTTTTGGCAAGTTCAAGCAAGTTTGAGTCTAAATTTTTAAGAAAATACAAATAAAATCTCAAAGTGATATAAGCGTCCTCAGCGGCGTATTTAGCGGCGTTTTCAAGGGCTACTGCGGAGAAATTTGCCCCCTTTGGCACGACTTGCTCGAATTTTATGGTTTCATACTCAAAAAGCCTTTTGGCTAAATCGTCCATATTTACGCGCTTGCTCGGCTCATAAAGCCACGCTAAAATCATCGTGTCAGCGTAGTTTGCGGGCGTTTTTAAGTCAAAGTTGTTTTCGATGATTTTAAAGTCAAATTTAAGATTATGCCCCACAACAAAACCATCATAAATCATCTTTATAGCGCGTTTTGCGCTCTCTTTTGAAAGCTGCTGTGGCGCGCCAAGATAGCTGTGCGCCAAAGGCACATAGTAGGCTTCTTGCTCGTTTAATGCAAAGCTAAATCCCACTATATCGGCGTTTTTTTCAAGTCCTGTCGTTTCTGTGTCAAAGGCGATGATTTTGCTCTCATCAAGCCCTTTTAAAAGCTCAAAAAGCTCGTTTTCATCGGTAATAAGCGTGGCTTTAAAGCCTAAATTTTTATCCATATTTTGCGGGGCGGATTTGAGCTTTTTAAGCAACAAATTCAGCTCATACTCTTGCAAAATGTCAAGCACTTCAAGCAAAGGCTCGGCTTTATCGTAGTTTGCTTGCGTAAAAAGAAAGGAAATGTCTAATTCATCGTAAAGTGAAGTGAGTTTTTTGCTCAAAAAGGCGTTATCTTTGCCCTCGATGAGTAAATTTTTTGTGCGTTCGTTGCGAACAAGGGGCAAATTCTCATAAATGCCCTCCAAAGAGCCAAATTCATCAAGCAGAGTTTTAGCTCCCTTTGCGCCTATGCCCTTTACACCGGGTATATTGTCAGCCGTGTCGCCGCAAAGTGCTAGAAAATCTTTGATTTGAGTGGGTTTCACGCCGTATTTTTCCAAGCAACCAGCCTCGTTGTAGTCGTTTTTTGAAATAGGGCTGTAAATGCTTACCTTGCCGTCTTTTATGAGCTGATACAAGTCCTTATCCTGCGTGATGATACGCACGAAAATGTCCTTGTCCTCGCAAAATTTCACCACAGAAGCGATGATATCATCGGCTTCATAGCCCTCTTGTGAGTAGGCGCAAAAGCCCATTTTTTTAATCATCTCAATGCAAACAGGAATTTGCTCCAAAAGCTCATCAGGCGCGGCTTGGCGGTTAGCTTTATAGCTTGTATCTATCTCGCTGCGAAAGGTTTTGTCCTTGCTATCAAGCGCAAAGATGAGATAATCGCTGCTAAACTCGTTTTTTAGGCTGTAAATAAAGTTCGCAAAGCCAGCAACCATACCGCTAGGCTTGCCAGCACTTGTCGTAAAGCCCTTTAAAGCGTAAAAAAGCCTAAAAAAAAAGCCAAAAGTATCGATGATAGTTAGGGTTTTCATAGTGTCCTTTGCTAAAAATTCAAAGCATTATAGCAAATCTGCGTAAAGATTGAAATTTTTTGGAATGTTTTTTGCTTTTTTAAGATAAATTCAAAAAAAGGGGCTGCGATGATAAACACAAGGCTTGATTTAAGCACAAATGCAGGACAAAAAACTAATCTTTACGACACGCCCTTGCGACAACTTTTTGAAGAGGCGCAAGAAATCGCGCAAAAACGGCACAAAAAACACAAAGTCGAGCTTCAAGGGCGCAAAGAGCAAGATGATGGGCTGCGGCAAGAAAAGACACTTGATTTACTGCAAGAAAAAGTCAAAGAAAGCCTAAGGCAAAAAATCATTCAAAACACGCAGGCACAAATTCTAGCCCAAAACACAAAGACACAAAGTTCTGTTTTAGATGAAAGCGCCCAAAGCCCAAAGGCTCAAATTTTAAACACACAAAATGAAGCCCAAAATTCAGCCCAAAGCGCACAGGCTCAAAGCCACGCTCAAAGCACACAAAAAGCCACAAGCGATGATTTACTCAAAAATTTACTCGCTAGTCTTTGAAAGGGCTTAAAATCTTATAAATTTAAGTTTAAAATAAATTTTTTTCGTTACAATAAACAAAATTCCTAAATTTCACGCAAAAAGGACGCGAAATGAAACTCAAACTCGACTATACCAGCTTTATAAACAAGGCAAAAAGCCTTTGCAAGGGGCGTGTTTATACAAGCTATCTTATGCGTTACGCGCTTGGCACAGATGCGAGTTGTTACAGCTACACGCCACGAGTTGCCATTCGCGCAAATGATGAAAGCGAAGTCATAGCCTTGCTAAAACTTGCTAAAACTTGCCAAACGCCCATTACCTTTCGCGCCGCAGGGACGAGTTTGAGTGGACAAAGCAGCAGCGATAGCATTTTAATCATCGCAAATGATGGCTTTAAGGGCATTGAGTTAATGCAAAATGGCGAAGTGATAGAGTGTGAATGCGGTGTGATAGGCTGTGAGGCAAATGCAGCCTTAGCAAAGTTTGGCAAAAAGATAGGACCAGACCCAGCGACTATAAATTCAGCTCTCATCGGAGGAATTTTCAACAACAATTCTAGTGGAATGTGCTGTGGCGTGGAGCAAAACAGCTACAACACCATTCACTCCGTGCGTGCGGTGCTGCTTGATGGCACTATCATCGACACAGCCGACAATAAAAGCGTAAAAGCCTTTGAAAACTCTCACCCACAAATGTGTAAAGAGCTTAAAGCCCTGCACGCGCAAATTCAAAACGATGAGGAGTTAAAGGCTTTAATCGCTAAAAAATACAAAATCAAAAACACCACAGGCTACTCCATAAACGCACTAGCGGACTTTGGCGAGATAAAGGACATTTTAAATCACCTTTTCATAGGCAGTGAAGGCACTTTGGCTTTTGTGAGCAAGGTGCGTTACAAGGCGGTTAAAGACGCTAAATTCAAAGCTTGTGGCTTGCTCTTTTTTGAGGATTTAAACGAGGCGAGCAAAGCCATAGTCGCCCTTTCAAAGCTAGGACGGCAAAAGGTTGTGAGTGCTGAGATGATGGACTATGCTTGTTTGATGGCGGTAAAGGACATTGAGGGCGTGCCAAGCGTGGTGAGCGCGTGCAAAGAGGGGTATTCTTGCATTTTGTTTCAAAGCGAAAGCGATGATGAGGGCGAGTTAAATTCGAATTTAGCGCAAATCAAGGCGAGTTTAAAGCCACTTAAAATGGCGTTTGAGCCGCTTTATTCAAGGTGATGATAAAGTGCAAATT
>OBCH01000099.1_pt1 | contig 22734 bp, 21 predicted proteins | sample 1495941 | NCBI WGS metagenome assembly OBCH01 (sample SAMN03418276, study PRJEB22391) | human gut metagenome | biome: human-gut; feature: organic feature; material: feces | host: Homo sapiens | place: Tanzania | collected 2013-01
ATCCGCAACATAATGAGAATCCGCCACAGGTGTGATAACCCCGCTTCGCCCCACTTGTAAATTCACACCCAAAAGCGTTGTCGTTTTTTCAAGGGCTGGGAATTTAAAAGCCGCCATAAAACGCGGAAATTTCACGGTGTAGCCAAGCTGGGCGCATTTTTCAAGGTTGTTAAGCCGCACAACCATTCCGTCCATCATCATCGCTTTGCTCTCTCTTTGGCTCAAAAGCCCTTTATAAGCGGCGATAACCTCATCTAAACTTCCACAAACCCTTACAAAATCATCTTTTAAAAAGCCTAAATTTCGCACAAAGTCCATAACTTCGCTGTGTTTTTTGAATTTTAGCGAATTTTCGCCCACGCCCCAAGGGTAAAATTTCAAATTTCGCTCTTTGGTGATACTCGTATCAAGCTGGCGCAAACTGCCACTTGCGGCGTTTCGCGGATTAGCAAAAAGGCTTTGTCCGCTTGCGGCTCGCTTTTGGTTAAGCTCGTCAAAATCAGCCTTTAAGATGACGATTTCACCACGAATTTCTATGCGTTCTTTGTAGTTTATGTGTTGTGGAATGCTTGCTATGACGCGCACATTTTGCGTTATGTCCTCGCCAACTTCGCCGTCTCCACGAGTTGCGCCACTTACTAGCTCGCCGTTTTCGTAGGTAAGGTTTAGGCTCGCTCCGTCAAATTTAGGCTCGACAAAAAAGGTATCATCATTTAAATTTAAGGCTGAATTTTGGTTTTCTAGCTCGCTAAAAAGGCTGTTTGTGGCGGAGTTTTGGCTTGAAGTTTTTTCGCATCTTTTTGCCCAAGCGATGAGTTCAGCCTCGCTAAAAATGTCCTCCATAGACCACATTTTCGCGCTGTGTTTGAGCTTGCTAAACTCGCTTTGAATGTTTGGGGCGACTTTTTGCGTGGGCGAATTTTCGCTCACAAGGCTAGGGTTTGTGCTTTCAAACTCGCGCAAACGGCGAATGAGCGCGTCATACTCTTCATCGCTTGCTAGTGGCTCGTCCTTTTCATAATAAGCCCTCATCCACTCGCTGGCTATTGCCACGCTTTGTAAATACTCTTTTTCACTCATTGCTAAGCTCAATATTTGGTGTTAAAAATTTGATTGTAAATTTGTAAAAAACCACTCTTGCAATCAGTATTGATGTTAATTGTTAAATTAGAAAATTTTATCTTTTTAAGAGAAACAAGTCTATGTTGCAATGCAAGAGAGCATTTATCTCCTACCTTGCGCCTAGCAAAAAAATTTTCAAAGTCTTTAAAAACAACATAAAAGTTAAATGTATAATCTCTAATTTGTAAATGTAGCTCTCTAAAAATATATTTCAATATTTCAAAACTATCAAGAAATTTTTCATCAATTTCTTGTTTGTTAATATTTGCGCATCTTTCAATTTTAAATTCTATACAGTAGAGAATATTATCGTGCATATATAAAGCATCAAATCTTTTACCCTTAAAGTTGGAATTTTTCTCTATTTTTTCCTTAAAATCCACATATTTTTCAAAGTTATAAACGCTTTCAATGCTTTCACACAGAAATTCATTCTTATTTTTTCCACCACGACTCGTTTCTTTTAAAGTCATTATAACCTTATTATTTTCATCGGCTTGTTTGTCAATTTTCTCAAATTCTTTTCTTAATTCACTTAAATCAGCCATTGTTGTTCCATTTATTTGCCAATGCAAGTTGCTCAAAGTCTAGTTTCTCAAATGTATTATAAGGCTCATTTAATTTTTCAAATATAAGCTCCAATGTTTTTTCATTGCTATTTTGATGTTTTTTTATTAAACCGTTACTTGCTAAATGAAAATGTGTTGTAGCGCTATATTTTAGTCCATATTTATAAATAGCCTCTATAAAATTTGGACTGTGAGAATTTACTATGATAGGAACTTGTAAGGTAGAAAGTTGTATTAAAATTTCTGCAAATTTTAGTTGCCATTTAGGATGTAAATGATTTTCTGGCTCATCAAAAATTAACAGACCTTGTGAGGTAATTCTATTGTTATTAAGTAAAACTTGTATAATTCCTAATTGTTTTATACCTGTCGCCACATTTTTAAGAGAGATTTCTTCGTTATTTCTATAAAATTTATATGTTTTTTTGTTTATTTTTAAAAAATTTCCATTTATTATTTCAGTAATTTTTTGCTTAATGTCTTGTAAATTTTTATTTGTATGAAAGTATGTATCTATACCTTCCATTTTTTGATATAAATCCCAAAATAAATATGGATAAACAAGTTTTGAACGATTTCCATAGATTTGTGCATTGTCATTGATAATTCTAACGCTACTAAAAAAATCGAAAAAATCCCATACAAACGAACCTTGAATGTAAGTAGCATCTCGATACCAATCTTGTCTGCTACTTTCAAAATCATCACAACGATTATTTTTTATTTCTGTTCGATAAAATATTTTTTCTTTTTCGCAAATCCTTGCAGAACCACTTTTAGATATTTCACTATCAAAAAGCTGATTAGTAAGCATATCAAACTCTTGCCTACTATCTGTCTTACCATATTTTCTTTTTTTCCACCAACTTATATTATGCGTTTTAATCATAGCCATCAAAATTTTTGCAACAGTGCTTTTGCCTGTATCGTTTTCACCAGCTATTACCGCAAGCCCATTAAGATGAATTTGAGCATCTTTTATAGCACCTATGTTGTTTAAGGTTAGAATTCTTTCTTCCATAAATTTATCCTTTCAAAGGCTAATTTTATTATAAATTTCGTTTAAAGTAAAGGCTTGTTTATGCTCGTATAAATCGTGTGTGCGGATAATGCTCGCGCCATTTTTAAAGGCTTCTAAATGTAAATAAAGGCTGCCTGCAAGGCGTTCTTGCACCTCGCTTGGAAAGTAAGCGTTGATGACACCTTTGCGGCTAGCTCCCACAAGCAAGGGCTTTTCAAAGTGCAAAAAATGCTCTAAATGCTTAATTAAAAGCATATTGTGCTTTGGGGTTTTGCCAAAGCCTACGCCTATGTCTAAAATCACATTTTTTACCCCACAAGTATCTAAAATTTCAAGCTTTTTAGCAAAAAATTCATCGATTTCGCCGAGCAAATCATCATAATGTGGGCTATTTTGCATATTGTGCGGTTCATTTTGTATGTGCATCAAGCAGTAGCTTGCGTTGTAGCTTTTTGCAAGGTGCGCTAATGCTTCATTTTTAAGTCCCATAATGTCATTTATCAGCGAAAAACCCCTATCAAGCGCAAATTTAAGGCATTTTTCATCAAAGCTATCAAGGCTAAATGTGCTTTGCTTGAAATAATTATTCTTATAAATCAGCTCTAATGGCTCTTTAAGCCTTGAAAATTCCTCATCACTTCCGCAATACAAGCTCCCAGGGCGAGATGAAACCGCGCCTATATCGACAAAATCAGGCTTTAAGGCAAGTATGGCTTCAAGCCTTTTTTGAAAATCCTCTTTTTTTACGCGACTTGCGGGGTTAAAGCTGTCCTCATTTATGTTTAAAACCGCCATAAGTTTTGCTTTTTTGGGCTTTTCAAAGTTTTGGTTTAAAAAGGCGGCTAAATTTTTCAAGCCAAAATCTTGCTTTTTTTCCTTTTCGACAAGCCTTTGAATTTGCGCTTGTGTCGCCATTAAAAGGGCGTTTGAATTTTCGCTTGTGCCTAAAATGCTGTCCTTGTGCGTAACGCACTCAGCTCCCACGCTTAAAGCGTCTTGTTTGAGTATGTTTGCGGCGGGCGCGCTTATGTTTTTAATCAAAAAAAAGTGAATTTGAGCCTTTTTGCTCATCATTGTTTGCCCTATTTTATGGGGCTTGATAAAGTCGCAAAGTGCGTTAAAGTCTGTGTTTGCGTTGATTTTGTAAAAATTCATTTTTTGCTCTCATATAAATTTAACAAAAGCGTTGCTAAAATCACGCCCGCCTTGCCATTTAAGCGTGCAAGCTCGTAGGCTTGATAAAAAAATTCAAGTTCCTTTTCGCCCAAAGCGTGCGTTTTGCTGCTGTAAAGGGCTAAATTCGCTACCATTTCTTGCAAAGCTACCTTATCCAAACCCTCATTTTCTTGCAAGAATTCAAGGATTTTTTTTAAATCCAAATGATTTAAGTCTAAATTTAGGGCTTGGCGGGGCTTTTTTTTGTTTAAAACTTCGCAGATAAAACGCGAACGAACTGTGGCTAAAAGCAAATTTTTAGATGGGCAAACGATGAGAAATTTCACATTTTTGGGCGGTTCTTCAAAGAGTTTGAGTAAGAAATTTTGAGCCTCACCGCGAAAGGCGTTTGCCATTATCACTATGATTTTTTCGCTGTTTTCGGCTATGTAGCTTTCTTTTTCAACCGCTCTTGCATCGTCCATCAAAAACTCCACCGCTGGAATTTTAGGGATAAAACGCAAATTCTTTTCGCCAAAGTCCTTTATCATCTGCTCTTTCACGCTTTCAAAATCGCTTGTGATGAGAATTTTACTGCCAAATTCGCTCAAAGGCTTACCCTTGAAAACAAAATCGCCTCCAAACTCTTGTCAAAAAGCTTGTAAAGCGTGATGAGTTTTTCGTCTAATTCGCTGTCCTTTGAGCTTAACAAAAAGCTGTTTTGCAACTGCTCATCAAGTAGCCAAAGCAAGCTATCATCGCGGCTGCGGGCGATTTGAAACCTTATGTCCTTGTTTGAGCCTATGTAAAAATACACAAAGCCACTTGGAAAGGCTGTTTCAAGCAAATCATTCAGCAAGATGATGTCATCGTTGTTTTTGACTTTATGCGGATAAAAATTGTCAAGCGAAAAGACAGGCACGAAAGGGCGGTAGGATTTTGCGTTGATATTTTGCAAAAAATACCGCTCATACCACGCGCGTGGCTCATCGCTCATTAAAATAAAGCTCTTGCCTTCAAGCATTAGGCTGAATTTTGCTGCCATTAAGGGCGCAAATTCAAGCCTGCGCGTTTCTAGCCACTGCATAAAAACGCCGCCTTCTCTAATGCTTTCAAGTAAGAATTTCAAATAGTCCATTATTTATCCAGCTCATAGGCTTCGTGTAGCACTCTAACGGCGAGTTCGGCGTATTTTTCTTGCACTATCATTGAGATTTTAATCTCACTCGTGCTTATCATACCTATATTTATGCCTTCTTTTGCAAGGGCTTTAAACGCCTTTGACGCCACGCCTGAATGGCTTTTCATACCCACGCCCACTATGGAGACTTTGGCTATATCTTTGTCGCTTTCTATGACTATGCCATCAAGCACCTTTTTCATCGTGCTTTTGGCGAGTTCTAACTCATTTTGCGGCACGGTAAAGCCTAAATTTGTCGCTCCATCAACGCCTACATTTTGGATAATCATATCCACATTTATGTTTGCGTCCGCTAGGGCTGAAAAAATCTCAGCCGCGATACCGGGCTTGTCCTTAATCTTGCGTAAAGTAACGCGGGCTTGATTTTTATCAAGCGCGATTCCACTAACTAATGCTTGTTCCATACTTTCTTCCTTTGTGATGAGTGTTCCTTCGTTGTTGTTAAAGCTGCTGCGCGTGATGATACGCACGCCAAGCTTTTTTGCTAGTTCTACCGAGCGATTTTGCAGCACCTTTGCGCCAAGGCTTGCGAGTTCGAGCATTTCATCGTAAGAAATCGTGTCTAACTTCCTTGCCTTAGGCTCTATGCGCGGGTCTGTGGTATAAACCCCATCGACATCGGTGTAAATCTCGCAAACATCAGCTTGCAAAGCCCCAGCGATAGCCACTGCGCTCAAATCGCTGCCCCCGCGCCCCAAAGTAGTAACGCGTCCGTCTTTATCCACGCCTTGAAAGCCAGCTACGACAACGATTTTGCCGCTTTTTAGCTCGTCTTTCATCGCTGTGGCGTCTATTTGCTCGATTCTCGCCTTTGTGAAAACGCTATCTGTGAGAATCCCAGCCTTTCTACCCGAAAAAGCTATGGTTTCATAGCCTTTTGCTTCAAGTGCTATGGTTAAAAGTGCCGAAGTAACGCGCTCTCCGCTACTTAAAAGCAAATCCATAGCCTGTAAATTTGGGCTTTTGGTGTAGAATTCAGCCTGTTCGATAAGCGAATTCGTTACTCCGCTCATCGCGGAGACTATGACAACGACATCGTTGCCTGCTTTTTTGGTTGAAATCACTCTTTTAGCGACTTCTTCTATGCGCTCCAAGCTCCCAACGCTTGTGCCACCATACTTTTGCACGATAAGCATTTTACAAATATCCTTTTTCTTGAAAGTATTGTATCACCTTGACATACAGCGGGCGTTTGAAATGCGTAGCCAGCTCGAAAAGCCGCTTCAAACTCACAAATTCATACGCCTCAAATTCAGGCTCGGCGGTGTTTATGTTGATTTTTGCCTTTGATTTTAGGCGCACTAAAAAATACTTTTGACTCTGCCCGTCAAAGTTGTATTTCTTGCGCTTTTCTTCAAGTATCTCGGGCGGAAAGTCGTAGTTTAGCCACTTTGGATAAGATGCGATGATTTCAACCTCGTCTGTGCCGATTTCTTCTTTAAGCTCTCTTAACAAAGCAACGGACGCGCTTTCATCTTTGTCAATGCCACCTTGCGGAAACTGCCAAATATCCAACATATCATTGCGTTTTGCCAAAAGCACCTTGCATTCTAGCGGATACTTCGGCGAAAGCACGATAGCAGCGACATTTGGGCGGTATTTCTTCTCCACACGACAATCCTTAATCAAAAATCAAAACACAATTATAGCAAGTTTTGTTTTAAAAAAGTTTGAAACAAAGTTAATCAAAACAGAATTTTCGTTATAATAGCGCTAAAATTCACGCAAAAGGCTTTATTTGCACCTTTATTTACACATTCCATTTTGCGACAGCAAGTGTTTTTACTGCGCTTTTACCTCATTAAAAGCTAATGAAAGCGTGAAAAAAGCGTATTTTAAGGCTTTGTTGGTGGATTTAAAGGCGTATTTTTCGGCGTTAAACATAAAACAAAAAAGCATAAAAACTCTTTTTATCGGCGGTGGCACTCCAAGTGTGGTTGATTTTAGGTTTTTTGAGAGTGTTTTTGAATTTTTAGCACCTTTTTTTAGTGATTTTGCTGAGCAAACAAGCGAGGCAAATCCGCATTCAAGCAATCTTTCGTGGCTCAAAAAAATGCGAGAATTTGGCATAAACAGAGTGTCCTTTGGGGCGCAAAGTTTTGATGAAAAAAAGCTTAAATTTTTAGGGCGAATTCACAGCGCAAAAGACATTTTTAAAAGCGTTGAAAATGCGAATTTGGCAGGCTTTAAAAATATAAATGTCGATATGATTTATGACAGTAAATTTGATGATAAAAAAATGCTTGAATTTGAGCTTGCAAACCTTGCAAAGCTCACTCAAATGGGGCTTTCTCACATAAGCGCTTATCATCTTGCGCTTGAAAAAGGCACGGCTTTTGAAAAATGCTTAAATTTCAAAAAAAATGCGCCAAATTTGATGAAATTTTTTATAAGGGGCGTTGAAAATTTAGGATTTTTGCACTATGAAATCAGCAATTTTGCTAAAAAGCAAAATGCCATTTGTCAGCACAATCTTGCTTATTGGCAAGGCGCAAAATATCTTGGTTGTGGCTTTGGGGCGGTGAGCTTTTATGAAAACAAAAGATTTTACACGCACAAAAGCCTTGAAAGATACCTTAAAGAGCCAAATTTTAGGCAAAGCGAAAGTTTAAATCAAAAGGATTTGCTTTTGGAGCATTTGTTTTTGGGCTTTCGTAGCATTGTGGGCGTAGATGAGAGGGCATTAAGCAGCGCACAAAAGGAAAAAGCTCAAATTTTGGTGCAAAATAAAAAGCTCACGCACAAAAATGGGCGATTTTATAACCCAAATTTCTTACTCAGCGATGAACTTGCCTTGTTTTTGAGTGAGTAAATTTTTCGCCGCATTGATGACAAGTTCGGGCTTTAAATCCTTCATACAAGCATGGTGTTTTAGCGGGCAAACGCGCTTCATACAAGGCATACAGGGCAAATTTAAATGCACTAGCCTTGCGTTTTCGTTGCGCCACGGGCTAGTTTGCGTAAAGCGAGTGGGACCAAATACCGCAATGGTAGGCGTTTTGTAAAAGGCTGCTATGTGCATAGCCCCGCTGTCGTTGCTTATAAACAAATCAAGTGCTGAAATCAGCTCACACAGCTCTTTTATGCTGGTTTTTCCGCAAAGATTGTGAGCCTTTACGCCTTTTTTAGTAAGCCAAAGTTCTATGTCATCGCAAATTTCTTGCTCAAAACTCGTGCCAAAAATCAAAATTTCGTGCGTTGAGCTAAATTCAAAGCCAACTTGTGCGAAATATCCTTTGTCCCAGCACTTTGCCAAGCCGTATTTTGCGCCTGCGTTGATACCAAGCCACTTTTTATCAGCACTAATGCCGAATTTACCGAGTAAATTTTGCCTTTCTTTTGATGAAATACCCTTAAATTCAAGCACAGGCAAAAAAAGCTCATCGCTTTGTGCCTTTGTGTTAAGGGCTTTTTGGACAAAAGCAAGGTATTTTAGCACTTGATGAGCGCTTTCGTCTTGCTTTTTGTCAAAAATAAATTTGTGTTTTGAGCTAATCAAAAAAAGTAAAATTCGCGCTGAAAACGCTGAGCGAAAGGAAAAAGCATAGTCAAACTCGCCCAAATTTTTTGCAAGTTTGTATAAATCCTTAAAGCGAGCAAGTGCGCCCAAAATGCCTTTTTTTTTAGGCGTTTGAACGCAAATTTGAGCGTTTTGATAGCCCTTAAACAGCTCGCAAGCCACAAAAGAGCCATAAAGAATGAATTTCAACTCTTGCTTGTCGTTAAATTTAGCGGAATTTGGGGCGTTTGGCGCACTTTGAATTGTGTCATTTGCAAGTCTTTCAAAATGCGAAAAAATGAGCCTTAACGCCGCACTTGCCATTACACTATCGCCCAGCCAAGTGGGAAGATTTATAAAAATTTTCAAATTTTGTCCTTGTTAGCATAAATTTTTCATAATCATAGCAAATTTATCAGCAAAGTAAGATAAAAATTTATACGACAAAAATTATCCAAAACAAATTTTTAACAAAAAAATATAAATTTAAGCAAAAACAAAGAAAAAATGTTTTATAATGTGAGTTCAAATTCATTTTTAAGGAGAGTCGATGAACCCAAGTAATGCGTTAAGCTATGACTATACAGTCGCTAAACTCTTTATGTTTGCGACTATATTGTTTGGCATCGTTGGTATGGTTATAGGCGTGCTTATAGCCTTTCAGATGGCATACCCTGACCTGAATTACCTTGCAGGCGAGTATGCGACCTTTTCTAGACTAAGACCTTTACACACTTCGGGGGTGATTTTTGGTTTTATGCTGTCTGGAATTTGGGCGACCTGGTATTATGTAGGTCAAAGAGTTCTAAAAGTGAGTATGGCTGAATCGGGCTTTTTAATGTTTATCGGTAAGCTACACTTTTGGTTATATATGCTGTTGATGGTGGTTGCTGTCTTCACGCTTTTTGCTGGTATTTCTACCTCAAAGGAATATGCTGAGTTAGAATGGCCACTTGACATTCTTGTGGTGCTGGTTTGGGTGCTTTGGGGAGTGAGCATTTTCGGTCTCATAGGCATTCGCCGTGAAAAAACGCTGTATATCTCTGTGTGGTATTATATAGCGACATTTTTAGGCATTGCTATGCTCTATCTTTTCAACAATATGTCCGTGCCGACTTATTTCGCAAGCGGTGGCATAGGCAATTGGTGGCATTCAGTTTCTATGTATGCAGGCACAAATGATGCTTTGGTGCAATGGTGGTATGGACACAACGCTGTGGCGTTCGTCTTTACGGTGGGTATCATCGCGCAAATTTATTATTTCTTGCCAAAAGAAAGCGGGCAGCCTATTTTTAGCTACAAGCTTTCGCTTTTTGCGTTTTGGGGCTTGATGTTTGTGTATTTGTGGGCTGGCGGACACCATCTCATTTACTCAACCGTGCCTGATTGGATGCAAACTATGGGTTCGATTTTCTCAGTGGTGCTTATCTTGCCAAGCTGGGGTTCAGCCATAAATATCTTGCTGACGATGAAAGGCGAGTGGAATCAACTCCGTGAAAGTCCGCTTATCAAATTTATGATTTTAGCTTCGACATTTTATATGTTCTCAACCCTTGAAGGTCCTATCCTTTCTATCAAATCAGTAAATGCCCTAGCGCACTTTACAGACTGGATACCAGGGCATGTGCACGATGGCACACTTGGTTGGGTTGGCTTTATGACTATGGCGGCTTTATATCATATGACTCCGCGAATGTTTAAAAAAGAGCTTTACAGCAAAAGCCTTATGGAAGCGCAATTTTGGGTGCAAACTACGGGCATAGTGCTTTATTTTGCGTCTATGTGGATAGCAGGTATTACGCAAGGTATGATGTGGCGGGCAACTGACGAGTATGGCAACTTGCTTTATAGCTTTATCGACACGGTTGATGCGATGATACCTTATTATTATATACGAGCAATCGGTGGCACACTCTATCTTATAGGGTTCTTTATGTTTGTATATAACATTTGCAAGTCAATCTCAGGTGGCAAGGCGCTTGACAAAGAGCCTGCAAGTGCTTCACCTATGGCAGCATAAAGGAGGGGACAATGTTTGCTTGGTTAGAAAAAAATCCATTTTTCTTTGCGGTGGCGGTTTTTGTTGTCATCGCTTATGCTGGGGTTGTTGAGGTGTTGCCAGACTTTGCGAACAACGCAAGACCTATTGAGGGCAAAAAGCCTTACACTGTGTTGCAACTTGCGGGAAGGCAAGTGTATATCAACGAAAGCTGTAATGCTTGCCATTCTCAGCTTATCCGTCCGTTTAAAAGCGAGACTGACAGATACGGTGCTTACTCAAAAAGCGGCGAATTCGCTTATGACCGCCCATTTTTGTGGGGTTCAAAGCGCACAGGACCTGATTTAGCTCGTGTGGGTAACTACCGCACTAGCGACTGGCACGAAAATCATATGCTAGACCCAAAATCAGTCGTTCCAAGCTCGATAATGCCAGCGTATAAGCATTTGTTTAAGAAAAATGCTGATGTGGTAACAGCTTATGCTGAGGCTTTGACCGTGAAAAAAGTCTTTAATGTGCCTTATGATGTGGAGGGACAAACCCCGCTTGGCACACTTGAAGAAGCACAAGAGGGCGCAAAGGCTGAGGCGCAAGCTATCGTAGATGCGATGAAAGACCCTGAGATAAAGGCTGCTTTTGAAAACGGCGAGATTAAAGAAATAGTCGCTTTAATCGCGTATTTAAACAGCTTGAAGTAAGGCGTAGGCTATGTTTGAGTTTTTAGGTTCTATCACCAAGGAGCAATGGGAAGCCTTTCAAGGCTATGGCTTTTTTGCGCTTGTGGCTTTTATGGTGGTGGTTTTGTATGCGTATTGGTTTCATCTTTACAAGAGCGAGAAAAAGGGCAGACGGGATTATGAAAAGTATGCCAAACTCGCCCTTGATGATGAAATCGATGACAAAGTTTTAGAACAAAGGAGCAACTAATGGAGTGGCTAAATTTAGACGATAGTGTAAATCAGTTATCCTTAATCGGTGCTGCTGTCATCATCTTAGCGACTTTGGTAGTCGTGGCGATGATGTTTGCGCAGATGAAGGTCAAAAGAGACACAGCAGAGCTTACCGAGCATAACTGGGACGGCATAGGCGAGTATAAAAACCCCGTGCCTGTGGGCTGGCTGGTGATATTTTTTCTCACCATAGTGTGGATGCTTTGGTATTTCTTGCTGGGTTATCCTTTAAATTCATACTCACAAGTAGGCGAGTATAACGAAGAAGTTTCCGCACACAATGCGAAATTTCAGCAACGATTTCAAGATATGTCCCAAGAGGATAAAATCGCTATGGGGCAAAATCTCTTTTTGGTGCAATGCGCCCCTTGCCACGGCATCACAGGCGATGGCATCAACGGCAAAGCGCAGAATTTAAGCGGCTTTTGGGGAACAGAAGAAGCCATCAAAGATGTCGTCATCAACGGCACACAAGGCAATTCGCCTTTGCAAGCGATGAGCAAGGCGGCTGATTTGGGCTTGACGAGCGAAGAAGACATAAACGCTGTGGTGGCTTATGTGGCTGAGCGGCTTTCGGCTCTTAAAAAGACGAAAAACCCCAACTTAGCAAGCTATGGCGAGCTTGTTTATCAAGACTACTGCGTGGCTTGTCATCAGCTTGATGGCACAAGCCGTGTCGATGGCAGCGAGCCTATGGCTGGGGACTTAACGAAGTATGGTTCAGGCGCCTTTACCATAGACATTTTAAATCGTGGCAAAGATGGCTTTATCGGCTCTATGCCAAAATTTGACGAAAACCTACTCAACGACATTCAAAAAGAAGCCGTCAGCGAGTATGTGAATTCTCTTACAAGGGGGCAGTGATGGAAGAAAATACTAACAGAGGCGTTTTCGCCCTAAATGGCGTAACAGGTATGCTTATCGCCACAGTGCTGTTGCTGTCGATACTTGCGGGGCTTACTTGCTGGGGCATAAGCGCACAGCAAAGCGTTATGCAAAAGCCTTATAGCTTTGACAAGGCACAAACGGTGAAGGAATTTGGCTCAAAACGCGCTAAACATATCATCATCAACGAAAAGGATGCTCAATGAACAAAGTCCTAGAATACCTTATCATCATCGGTTTAGTGCTTTCTGCGCTTGTTACAGCGTGGTCTGTGCTAACCCCAAATCATCTTTTTATCGGCTGAGTATGGTAAAAAGAGCGTTTCAAGGCGGTTTTTTAGCCGCCTTGTTTTTTTTGGTTGCAAATTTGAGCGTGGCTTTTGGCGCGAGTGAAAAAGGCGCAAATTCAAACGCTTTCAATTCACAAGATATAAATTCAAGTCAAAATGAGATGAATTTAAGCAAATTTAATCAAAAATTCGTGCTTGTTAATGACAACATTTTAAAAGAAGAAGCCGTTGCAAAGCTCAACGAAATCGGCGCTGAGCTGAAAAAAGAAAGCAACATTACTTTGGCTTTGGCAGTAAGCATAGCAGGCTTAAATGAGCTAGAAAGCCTACAACAAGGGCTTGAAACGCCTTATCTTTTGTTTGTGATGTCCTTACTTGACAAAAAAGTCAAGGTGCAATCAAAGGGCATTTGGCAAAGCAACGAAGAAGCCACGCAAGTGAGCGAAAAGGTGCTTGAAAGCTCGGTGTATCCGCTTTTGGGGCAAAAAAACCCAAGCTACGCCGCCGCACTTTTTAACGGCTATGCGGACTTTGCCGACACACTCGCAAAGCACGCAAAGATAAATTTAAACACAAGCATAGGCAACGCAAACCGCCAAACGATGAGCGTTTTTAGGATTTTATTTTACGGCATTATCTTTATCGCCGTGCTTTATTATGTCTCCAAAAAATCAAGGAAAACACGCAATGAACGCTGATAAAAAATCAAAAAAAAAGGCGAAAAATTTAGATAAAAACGCCTTAAATTTAAGCACAAATTCAAAAGACAAATCCAAAAAAAACGCACAAAAATCAGCAAAAAATTTGACACAAAATTCAAATGAAAATTCGCTTAATTTAAAATCAAATTCAAGCAAAAATTCGTTAAATTCAAAGTTAAATTCAAACGAAAATTTAGGGCTAAATTCAAAGTCAAATTCAGCCCAAATTTCAAAGCAAAATTCGCCCACAAACAAAAAAACATTCTGGCCCTACGGCATTTTGCTCTCACTTTTTGCCATAGTCGGTGCTTGTATCGCCACGATAATCTATGCGAGCAACTACCCTGTGTATGAGGACGATAGCTTTTTGAGTAAGTATCAAGAAGTGGATTATAATTTCAACGAAATCAAACTCAAAGATGAAAATTTCAAAAACAGCTACCAAGTAAGCCTGAATTTAAAGCCCCAAATTGACAAAAAAAAGCGTGAATTTTTTGAAGTAAAACCCGCCCAAGTGCTTGTTTTTCGCGTGGCTGAAAGGGACGATTTAAGCAAGAATGCAAGCGATATAAACGCTACTTTGTTGCTTACCCGCCCGCATACAAACAAGCAAGATGAGTGGTTACAAACGAGTGAATTTAAGCTTGCTAACAAGCCTTTTAAGGATAAATTCGGCAAACTCAGCACGGGACTAAAAAAGCACTCCAACGCCTATACTTTCACGGCAAATTTACCAAATCTAGCACAAGGACGCTGGCAGCTTAAACTCAAACTTGCCAAAAATGAAAACAGCATAGGCTTTTATGAATTTAACCTGCTTGTGAGCGAGCCTTGAAACTCTTTGTTTTCGTCACGACTAGGGCGGTGCGCGAGTTTTATGAAAAAAAGCTTACCCAAAACGCCTTACTTGACAAAGCCATAAGCGTGGCTGAATTTTTTGACATTATCATTTACAGCCACAGGCTAAAAGCTAGCGAATATGAGCGTTTGATGCTGATGAAAAGGGCTTGTGAGCGCACCAAAAACGCCCACAAACTCTTTATCCCGCAAGAATTCTTCGCCTTTTTAAAAAACAACGAATACCTTTTTTCTTTTTTCAAAGAACTCGCCCTAGCGAACAAAAGCGTGGAGGATTTAAGGGCAAATGATTATTACGCGCAGTATGATGAGCATTTGCAGATTTTAGATGAACTTTTAAAAAACTATCTTTTGGCTTTAAAAGAGGCGAATTTGTGCGACAATATAGCACTTTGCAAGGATTATGAGCTCAATGTTGAATTTTTAAGCGCCTTTGATGAGCTTGTTTTTGATTTGCAAGGCTTTTTAAATGCCTTTGAAATGGGCGTTTTGCAAGGGTGTTGTGAATTTTTGCGTGTGAATTTAAGTTTTTACACAAGCAAATTTAACCTTTCTCATCTTAAATCCTTTTGCAAGGACTTGCCCCTAAAAAACGGGCATTTTTACGAGCTAAATTTAAACGAACACGCCATTTTGAGCGAAAAAAAACTTGATTTTGCCCCGCAAAAGATAAGGGTAAAGAAATTCGAGCAAAGAAGCCTGCAAGCAGCCTTTGTGTTTGAGAGCATTTCGCGCTTTATAAGGGCTGGGCTAAACCCCAAAGATATAGCCATAATAACGCCTGATGAGGGCTTTTGCGCCTTGCTTAAAATTTATGATGAAAACAAAATGCTTAATTTCGCAAGCGGCACGCCCATAAATGAGAGCCTTTTTTACCACAAGCTAAAAGCCTTGTATGAAGCGGCAAAGCAAGAAAATTTCAGCTTTTATGAAGGGGTTGATTATTTGCAAAAAAGCGAGCATTTAGACTTACAAAATGCTACGCTTAAATGCCTTGAAATCTCAAATTTCAGCACCTTTTTCAAGGCTTTTCATCAAAAGATAGATTTTGACAGCTTTGCGCTTTTTATAAATCCCTTGCTTGAAAATGAAAGCGTGGAGCTTTTTAATCAAGTAAGCGATGAGCTTTTGTTTATCAAAGCCCTTTTAAACGCCCATTCTCTCACGCTTAAAGAGCTTTTAGAACTTTTTTTTATTCGCTTGCAAGGTATTACTCAAAGCGATGTTAGTGGGGGCGCGGTGCGTGTGATGGGGCTTTTAGAAAGCAGGGCTTTACGCTATGATGGCGTTGTTGTTGTGGATTTTAACGATGAGTTTATCCCCAAAAGAAGCGTCAATGAGCTTTTTTTAAACAACGAAGTGCGCGCAAAGGCTGGGCTTTTTTCTTATGAAATGAGTGAGAATTTACAAAGATTTTATTATGAACGCTTGATTAAGAACGCCAAAGAAGTGGCGATAAGTTTTGTGGAAAATGAGCAAAGCTCTAAAACTCGCTTTTTGCAAGAACTTGGGCTTTTTTATGAAGAAGATGTGGAGTTTAGTCAAAAGGCGTATCAAAGGGCGTTGCGGCTTGATTATACGCCAAATGAGATTGATTTCAAACCTTTAAGCGCGCCGATTTTGGATTATAATCTTTTCGCAAAGCCCCTTTCTTTTAGCCGTTTGGATAAATTTATCAAAAACAAAAGGACATATTTTTACGAGTATATCAAGCAGATAAAGCCTGCAAGAGAGCTTTTTGAGGAAAATGAGGCAAAAGAGCTTGGTTTGAGCTTGCACGAGCTTTTGCAAGAGTATTTTAGCAAGGAAAATTCAAGCTTTGAGTATGAAAAATTTAAAATTTTACTTGACAGCTCAAAACTTTCAAGGCTTGACAAAGCCCTTTTTAAACTGCGTTTTAAAGAAATCGCCGAGCTTGAAAAGGCGCATTTTTCGCAAGGCTTTAAGGTGAAATTCTGCGAAAAAGGCTTTGAAAATGTGCCTTACAAGGTAAATGACAAGCAAATTTTGCTGAAAGGCTTTATAGATAGGGTTGATGAAAGGGCGAATGAGCTTTATATTATAGACTATAAAACAGGAAAAATTCCTGCAAATTCCTATCAACTTGCCTTTTATCAAGCTCTTTTGGGGCAAGAATGCGAGGCTGTTTTTTATGATTTAAATTCAGCCCAAAAAACTTATGGGGAAAAAACCAAAAATTTAGCCGAGCTAAACGCCCTTTTTGCCGAGCTTTTAGCCCAAGTTGGCAAGATAGAGTTTGAAAAAGATGAGAAAAACACAAAAGAAAACGAGTTTTGCCCTTACAAACTCATCTACGAAAAGGATTTGCTGTGAATTTCAAGCCTTTTTTAGCCCTTGAAGCAAGTGCGGGCAGCGGCAAAACCTTTGCTTTGAGCGTTCGGTATGTGGCTTTGGTGCTTAAAGGGGCGAAAATCAGCGAAATTTTGGCTATCACCTTTACCAACAAAGCCGCCAACGAAATGAAAACGCGTATCATCAGCACCTTTTTAAGCCTGCACGAAGCAAGCAAAAGCAACGAGCTGAAAGAACTTTGCGCCTTGCTTGACAAAAATGAAAGCGAAATTTTAGCCCTGCGCGATGAAAGAAAGAGTGATTTTTTGCGAAGTGAGCTTAAAATAAAAACCTTTGATAGCTTTTTTGCAAATATCATTCGCTCTTTTTCGCTGAATTTAGGGCTTATGAGCGACTTTGACATAAGCGAAAACAAAATAAGCGCAAAGGCTAAATTCATCAGCCTTTTAAACGAAAAAGAGCTAGAAAACCTTGCTCGCTACATACTCAGCACACAAACACAGGCAGCTTTCTTTGAAAATTTAGAGTTTTTGTATGAAAATTCTTATCAAAACGCCCATTTAAACGCGCCTTATCCTGCAAAAGAGCTTATAAGCGTCAATGAAAGCTATCAAAATTTAAAAAACTACGCCTTAAAAATGAGCGAAAATTTAAATTTTCAAAAGAATTTTAGCTTTGATACAATCAACAAAGACAGCTTAAATGAGCTTTGCAAAAAGCCTATTATCGCTGAATTTGAGAGCAAAAAGTATTTTCAAAGCGCGCAAAATGATGATGAGTTTTTGCAAAAAAGAGTAGCGTTACTCAAAAGCCTAAATTCTTATGCAAATGCGCTTGAAGCCTATAAACTTGGTATGTTGATGAACTATCTTAGCCATTTTAAAAAGGCAAAAGAACTCATCATCAAAGAGCAAAATTTACTCAGCTTTGGCGACATAGCTAAAAAAACGAGCGAGCTTTTAACGCAAAATGAGCTTAAAGAGATGATTTATTTTCGCCTTGATGGCTACATAGCGCACCTTCTCATCGATGAATTCCAAGATACAAGTGTTTTGCAATACGAAATTTTAAAGCCTTTAATCGCCGAAATCCTTTCAGGCAAAGGCACGCGCGACTTTAAAAGCTTTTTTTATGTGGGAGACAAAAAACAAAGCATTTACCGCTTTCGTCAGGGCAAAAAAGAGCTTTTTGACTTGCTGCAAAAGGATTTTAGGCAAATTCAAAGAGAAAGCCTAAAAACAAACTACCGCAGCAAAGAAATTTTGGTGAATTTCATCAACCAAACCTTTGCTAAATTCTACTCAAACTATGAAATTCAGCAAAGCGTTGCGGGCAAAAGTGGCGGTTTTGTAAGGATTGCGCACTCAAATGAAAGCGAAAACGCTAAAAAAGACGAGATTTTTGAAGCAAATTTTAAAACTCTTTGCGAACAGCTAGACTTTTTAAAGGCTCATAAGGTAAATGAAAACGACATTTGCGTGCTTTGCTGGAAAAATGACGAAGCAGATAACATTGTAGCAAGGCTTAAAGAAAAAAAATTCAACGCCTACACGCAAAGCAACATAGTTTTGGAGAAAAAAGCAAGCGTTTGTTTGCTTTTAAGTTATGCTAAATACTGCATTTTCGGCGATGAATACTACAACGAGCTTATCAAAAGCCTACTTGGCAAGGAAATTCCAAAAATTCACATTAAACTAGCCGACAACCCCGCTCACATAGTGCATTTTTTGGCGCGCAAATTGCAGCTTAACTTAAACGACAGCGCGCTTTTGCAGCTCATCGAATTTGCCGCGACAAAGGAAAATTTTTTAGACTTGCTTTTTGCGCCCTTAAATCAAAAGCTTGTGAATGAAGAAAATTTAGGCATTAGCGTGATGACCGTGCATAAATCAAAGGGGCTTGAATTTGACAATGTCATCTTGCTTGACACGCTTTCGCGCCCACAAAGCGAAACAAACGCCCTAATGCTCGAATTTGACACGGACAAAAGTGCGTGGGAGCTACGCATAAAGGATAAAATCCGCGAATTTGGCAAGGACAAAGCCTACACCGAATTTTTGGCGAAAAAAACAGCTTATGAAAAAGATGATGCCATAAACAAGCTTTATGTGGCGATGACACGGGCAAAAAACTCTCTCATCATCATCAAAAGGCAAAACCCCAAAGCTACTTTGTTTGACGGCATTGAGTGCGCTGAATTTGGTGCGCTTGAAAATGAAATCACCACGCCTACAAGCGATGAAAAGGGCGCAAAAGATGAGCTTGCGCCCTTTGAAAAAGTGCCACGACAAGAAAAGCCAGCCCTTGCGCCAAAGAGCAAGGAAATCCACTTTGGCAACGCTTTTCACTATTTTATGCAGCATTTAAACTTTGACGGAGCGAATTTTAGCGCACTTTGCAAACGCGCAAAGAGCGAGTTTAGGCACTTTTTGAGCGAACAGGAATTTGATGAGCTTTTTAAAAGGGCGCAAAATTTGCTAGAAAATGATGAATTTTTAGAGCTTTTAAAGGGCAAGACACTTTACAAAGAGCGAAATTTAAGCTTTGAGGGCGAGCTTAAACAGCTTGATTTGCTTTGTGTTGATGAAAATGAAGCGATTGTTGTTGATTACAAAACGGGCAGCAGCGACAGAGCGGGCAACGAAGCACAGGTGAGCCTTTACAAAAGGGCGGTGGAGCAGATTTTAGGGCTAAAAACCCGCGCTTTTGTGGTGTATTGCTTGAATTTGGGCGTGGAACTTTGCGAAATCAAAAAATAAACTTAAATTCAGCTTATTTTAAGTTTATTTAGCTACAATTAGGCTTTCAAAATTTGAAATGAACTTTCAATCAAAGGACAAAACGATGACAAAGGCAATCAACGCAAGCCAAATCAAGCGTGAATGGGTCGTGCTTGATGCTGAGGGCAAGAACTTTGGGCGGCTTTTAACCGAAGTGGCTACGATTTTAAGGGGCAAAAACAAGCCTTACTTCACTCCAAATGTGGATTGTGGGGACTTTGTAGTTATCATCAACGCTTCAAAGGTTTCTTTTACAGGCTCAAACAAGGCTGAGGACAAGCTCTATCACAGGCATTCTGGGTATTTTGGCAGCACAAAGAGTGAGAAATTCGGCGATTTGCTCGCTAAAAATCCCGTAAAACTCTACAAACTAGCAGTTAGAGGAATGCTACCTAAAACAACGCTCGGCAGAGCAATGCTTAAAAAGCTCAAAATCTACGCGGGCAGCGAACACCCGCACACTGCGCAAGTCGCAAGAAAGGCATAATATGGCAAAATCAGCAACTACATACGCCACAGGCAAGCGAAAAACCGCTGTGGCAAAGGTTTGGGTCAAGTCAGGCAAGGGCGAAATCATCGTCAATGGTATGGATTTAAACACTTGGCTGGGCGGACACGAGGCGATTAAGCTCAAAGTGATTCAGCCGCTTTTAGCCACAAAGCAAGAAAAATCAATGAACATTACCGCTCAAACGCTTGGCGGAGGCTACAACGCACAGGCTGAGGCTTTAAGACACGGCATTTCAAAGGCATTAGCGGCTATGGATAGCTCATTTAGGGCTATGCTCAAACCACAAGGCTTACTCACCCGCGACAGTAGAAGCGTGGAGCGCAAAAAATACGGCAAAAGAAAAGCCCGCCGCAGCCCACAATTTTCTAAACGCTAATTTTTGGCTTTTTGCGCCTTGTCATTGCGAGCAGATTTTAAAAATTCAAATTTGCCTTACTCGTGGCAACGCCACGCTCGCAATGACGGCTTTTTTTATCTTTGCTTTGGCTTTTTATGCCACTTTTATCAACAACATTTACCAAAAAAGCCGATAATACTGCATTGAAACGAGATAAAAACAAGGACAAATGATGAAAAAAACGCTTTTTGCTCTGCTTGCTTGTGGCATTTTAAGCACTCAGCTTTGGGCGGAAAATGACGCAGCCGTGAGCCTTGAAGTAGGCATAGGCTATCTTAACACCACATTTACGGGCAAGCAAAGCGGCTATCGCAGCTTTAAGGGCAGGGGCAGCGCAAAGGGGCTAGATATGTATGTGGGCGCAAATATCTACGCCACAGAGCGTTTTGGCTTGCAGCTTGGAATGGGTGCTGAGTTTTTAAATGGCGACTGGAACGAAGGTTGTGGCGTGGGCGAGTATAGCTACAACTACATTATGCAGGTGCTGAATTTAACTCTTGCTAAAACACAAGACACTAGCAGCAACCGCCACAAAGAAGAAAAAGCCTTGATAGACAAATACGCTGGCACGAACTACAACACAGCTTTTGATAAAACACAGCCTTATGACCCTGACAAAGCAGGCTCGCAAGGGTATTTATATAAAAGCGATGACACGGGCGAAAATGTGCTGAAACGAGATAAATACGACTATGTTTCTGTCGGCGCAAATCAAGGCGATTATGAAAAAGATACCACAGCTTGCAGTGATTGCTTTAAATATGTAGGCGAGAACCAAGGCTCATACACAATCAAATACTATTTTGAGAAAAAAGATGCTGATGCAAGCGGCAACAAACAAGGCGCTTACGAGCAAAAAACTGACGGCTCAGGCAGCATTAAAGGTGCTGATGGTAACACTTACAACTATGTAGGCGAAGGAAATGGCGATTACATCGTAACGCAAGAAGAATACTACCTTTACCGCTACAACGGCAGCATTTACGACAGCAGGGGCTTTACTTGCTCGGCTCCAAGTTTAGGTGTCAAGGCGTGGTATTTTTTCGTGGGCGCGTTTTATGATGTGCTGCAATTTGAGCATTTTGGCTTGCGCGCCTTTGGCAATGTGGGCTTGGGGTATGATATGATGAAAGATAAATTCAGCCGCAAGACTTATTATGCTGACGGGGGCGATTATCAAGGCTTTGCTACGGTCAATGCGAACGAGACTCCAAGCCAAGAGCAAGGCTCTGTGTATCTGCCTATCACGGCTGGACTGCGTTTCATCATCGCTCAAAACCACGGCATAGAGTTTTATGGCAAATACAACCTTGTCAAAAGCAAGTGGAAAGGCACTCAAAGCCTATATAATGGCGAATTTAACGGCAAGGATATGCCCGTGCCTGTGAGCGTGGATACCAAAATCACAAGGGATTACAGCTGGGGAATCCGCTATGTGTATGAGTTTAAAAAGGACGAGTAGTTTTAGCTTTGTGCTGAATTTAGGCTTTTTGAGCGTGAAAATTCAGCAAAAAAGGTGCGAATTTAAAAGCTTTTCGAGCAATTTGTGAATTTCTTTTGATTTTTAAGCTAAAACTTAACATTTTAGGGTATAATTTCATTTTTGCAAAGCCAAAATTTGCGTAAAGTCGCTCAATGAGCGTGTAGCTGGGCGCAAAAAGGCTATGCAAGCAAAGGGCAGATTTGCCACAAAGGGACAGATGGGTGAGTGGCTGAAACCACACCCCTGCTAAGGGTGCATATCCTAATCGGGTATCGAGGGTTCAAATCCCTCTCTGTCCGCCATTTTCACAAGACAAAGTGCGGGTTAGAGTTGATAAGTCTTGACAAAAGCTTGGTTTTTGACTATAATCACTTCTTTGTTTTTAAGGCATAGTTTTTGGTGCGTTTGCAAGCCCAAAGGCTTTTAAGCATTCCGGATTAGCTCAGCGGTAGAGTAGGCGGCTGTTAACCGCTTGGTCGCAGGTTCGAATCCTGCATCCGGAGCCATTTTCACTCCAAACACACTTTACCCAAATCGCCGTGATTTTCTTATAAGTTTTTTGTCGCTTAAAAAGATAAAATCAATTGTCGCTTAAATTTTTGCAAATTTGCTTGCGATGAGGCAAGGTTTGCTCCACTTTTTTAATCTTTTTTGTTAGGCTTAAAAGGCGACAAAAGGCTTAAAATTTAAATTTCTTTTACGATAAAAGCAAGCAAATTCACTCAAATTTTCATCAAAAATTCATCAAATTTTAAGCTAAATTTAGCCCAAACATTCATCAAAAATTCAAACTCAAATCAAGCTAAATTTTAAAGCAAATTTAAGCTAAAATTCAGTATAAAATTTAAAATAAATTCAAACTAAAATTCAGTTTATTTTTAAACTATAAAATTTTAACTTAAAATTTAACTCAAAATTTAAGCTAAAATTAAACTCAATTTTTAAGCCAAATTTAACTCAAATTTAAGCAAAATTCTAGCTCAAAATTTGCCCAAAGCCTT
>OBCH01000100.1_pt1 | contig 22619 bp, 13 predicted proteins | sample 1495941 | NCBI WGS metagenome assembly OBCH01 (sample SAMN03418276, study PRJEB22391) | human gut metagenome | biome: human-gut; feature: organic feature; material: feces | host: Homo sapiens | place: Tanzania | collected 2013-01
AACAAGAGTGAGGCCGACTGGCTCCACCTCGATGTGATGGATGGTGTCTTCGTACCCAACATCTCGTTCGGTTTCCCTGTGATAGAAGCCGTGAGCAAGGTATGCACCAAGCCCCTCGACGTCCACTTCATGATTCAGCATCCGGAAAACTACATAGAACAGACAGCCAAGCTCGGTGCCATGATGATGAACGTGCACTACGAGGCCTGCACCCATCTGCACCGCACCATCCAGCAGATTCACGCAGCAGGCATGAAGGCAGGAGTTACCCTCAACCCTTCTACCCCGGTATGTGTGCTCGAAGACATCATCTGCGATGTAGACATGGTACTGCTGATGAGCGTAAACCCAGGCTTCGGCGGACAGAAGTTCATCGAGAACACCATCAAGAAAGTAGGCCGTCTGCGCCAGCTCATCAAGGAGAGCGGCAGCCAGGCACTCATCGAGGTAGATGGCGGCGTGCAGGCAGAAACTGCTCCGAGACTGGTGAAAGCCGGAGTAAACGTGCTGGTAAGCGGAAGTTATGTGTTCAAGAGCACAGATCCTTATGCTACCATCCATGCTCTGAAAGAACTCCACTAATCAAGATTCAGATAGATATTGTGCTCCTTAGCCATCTTGCGGAGGTTAAGGAGCGCATAACGCATTCTTCCCAGACTCGTATTGATGCTCACATTGGTACACTCAGCAATTTCCTTGAAAGACATTTCCTGATAATAACGCATATAAACCACCTCGCGTTGTGGAGCCGGCAGAAAGTCTACCAGTTTCTTCACATCACGAAGCACCTGTTTGCGTACTATCTCCTGCTCAGCACAGTCTGCCTGGAATTCTTCGCCGCGCAGACAGGAAAGATCATTGTCGTTCCCCTGTTCAACCATGCGGAACACACACTGACTGCGATAACCGTCGATGATGACATTATGCGCTATACGCATTAACCACGAAATAAATTTGCCTGAACAAGAATACTGGCCAGCATGCAAACGACTGATTGCTTTTACGAATGTCTCCTGGAAGATATCATTCGCCAGATCCTCATCGTGAACCACGAAAAGGATGTAAGAGAACAGTTTCACCTCGTTGCGTGAAAGCAAGAGGTCAAAGGCTCTGTTGTCGCCCCCGACATAAGCCAAGGCCAACTCTTCGTCTGTCATTTCATTGAGTTTACTCATTTTCTTAATCTTGTTTTATTTATTAAGTAAATGTCTATTCAATAGGCTACCCAGTATTTATTGCGTTAATAATGTTAATTATCGTTGCAAAGGTAACATTTTATTTTCAAAACACCAAACTTTTTTCCAAAAACATTTAATTTTAACATTAGCAGCACCTCTATTACAAATAAAATTCGTATCTTTGCACCGATGTGTTAAACGTCAGAAACGACAAACGAACAAACAGATCTATACAAACGAACAAACAGATCAATACAAACGAATTCATAAATACAAATAATCATAAAACTAGAACAAAGACAATGAAGAAATTCTTTAAGACCTTACTCGTTGCTCTGCTTCTCATCCCATCCTGCGCTTGGGCCAACGGATGGAACGATGCTGAATATCAGCGCATTGAACAGAGCATACAGTTGCCAGGCATCAAGCAGGCAGCTAAGAAGTATGTTATTTCTGCCTATGGAGCCAAGCAGAACGCTTCGGCTGCACAGAACCAGAAGGCAATCAACAAGCTCATCGCCCTCGTTTCTAAGAAAGGTGGCGGTACTGTAGTCATCCCGAAGGGTACCTGGCGCACAGGAGCCATCGAGATGAAGAGTTCCGTAGAACTGAATCTCGAAGAGGGTGCCGTACTGCAGTTTGCTTTCGAACCGAAACTCTATCCGCTGGTACGCACCTCATGGGAGGGCATCGCATGCTGGAACTATTCTCCATGCATCTATGCCTACAAGGTTACCGACATCGCCATCACTGGTAAAGGTACCATCGATGGAGGTGGTAACAACGATACATGGTGGCCAATGAATGGTAACACCAGATTCGGATATAAGGAGGGCGTAACAAAGGAACACCAGAAGATGGGATCACGTGCCAGACTGCTGAAGATGGCTGAAGACGGTGTGCCTTTTGACGAACGCAAGTTCGGCATGGGACAGGGTCTCCGCCCTCAGCTCGTCAACTTCGTACGCTCAGAGCGAATCCTCATCAAGGATGTCAAGATGATCAACTCACCTTTCTGGGTGATGCACCCGCTGCTCTGCAAAAACATCACAGTAGACGGCGTAACCGTATGGAACGAAGGTCCTAACGGAGACGGATGCGACCCTGAGGCATGCGAGAATGTACTCATCCAGAACTGTATCTTCCACACCGGCGACGACTGTATCGCCATCAAGAGCGGAAGAAACAACGACGGACGTCTCTGGAACCAGCCTTCCAGAAACATCATCATCCGCAACTGTAAAATGGAAGATGGACATGGTGGCGTAGTCATCGGTTCTGAGATTTCAGGCGGATGCGAGAATGTATACGCCGAGAACTGCGAGATGGATTCTCCTCATCTGGACCGCATCCTCCGCATCAAGACCAACAACTGCCGCGGCGGACTCATCCAGAACATCCACATGCGCAAGGTTACCGTAGGTCAGTGTAAGGAAGCCGTACTCAAGATCAACCTCGACTATGAGCCAAAAGAGGCTTGCTACCGCGGATTTGAACCTACCGTGCGCAACGTGAGCATGGAAGATGTTACCTGCCAGAAGAGCAACTACGGTGTGCTCATCATCGGCGGAAACAAGGTAGAAAACGTATACGATATCCACGTAAAGAACTGTAAGTTCAACGGCGTCATCAAGCAGCCAGTCAAGATAACCGGCAAGACCCGCGATGTGAAGTTCGATAACCTCATCATCAACGGTTCCCTGGTTCTCAACAAGGAAGACCGTCCTTACCAGACCTATTCAGAGTGGCTCACCCACAGCGAGATGCAGCGCACTCCCCACCCATACAACCTCGACTTCAGCCCGAAGAAACCTCGCTGGAGCTACGTGATGGGCATTGAGATGGAAGGCATGCTCGACACCTACCTCCACTACAAAGACGGAAAGAGCACCTTCAAGGGAGCTGATGCCGAAGCCAACAACGAGGCTATCATCAACTACCTGAAAGAATATCCAGCCAAGATGATTGACGAAAAAGGAAACATCACAGGCTACAAATATGAGGATTTCAATCTCGACAATGTGCGCACCGCGAAGTTCATCCTCCGCATGCACAACCTCTTCCCTAGCAAGAGCAGCGAACTGGCACTGAAGACGCTCTTCAAGCAGCTGCAGAACCAGCCTCGCACCAAGGAAGGCGTTTACTGGCACAAGGCTATCTACGCCAACCAGGTATGGCTCGATGGTATCTTCATGGGTCTGCCTTTCTACTGCAACTACGCCGTACAGAACCTCAAGCCTAAGAAGGCGAAGAAGATTCTCGACGATGCGGTAGACCAGATTGTGAAGACCGACCTGCGTACCTACGACGAGAAAACCCAGCTCTGGAAGCATGCATGGGACGAAACCCACAGCCAGTTCTGGGCAAACAAGGAAGACGGAAAGAGCCAGCATACCTGGGCAAGAGCTCTCGGATGGTACGTCATGGCGATGACCGAATGCCTCGATGCCATGCCTGAAGATTATGCTCGCCGCGGCGAAATCATCACCTTATTAAATAAGGCAATGAAGAGCGTGGTGAAATATCAGGATAAGAAGACGGGGGTATGGTACGACGTAATGGATGTAAAGGATCCTCGCAACTACCTCGAGAGCACCGCTTCAAGCATGTTTGCCTATGTTCTCCTCAAGGGTTACCGCAAGGGCTACCTCGGCAAGGAATATCAGGAAGCAGGCATCAAGGCTTATGAGGGAATTCTGAAAAACTTCATCCAGGTAAACCCTGACAAGACCATCAGCCTCACCCGCTGCTGTGCTGTCAGCGGCCTCGGTCCTGGCCCTGGTCCATACGTAAAGAAGCCAAACTTCAAGCGCGACGGCAGCTTCGATTATTACATGAGCGAGCCTATCCGCGACAATGATGCCAAGGGCGTAGGTCCTTTCATCTGGGCTAGTTTGGAAATGGAAATGCAGGGACTGAATAAGTAAACTGCTAAGATTTGAATACATCATTTTTTAAATGAATAACAAGAAGATATTAACAAGTATGGCAGCAGCGCTTATGAGTGCTGCTGCTTTGGCACAAGCCCCAGCCTTTCCGGGCGCAGAAGGTCACGGAAGATACGTAACGGGCGGAAGAGGCGGAAAAGTAGTACACGTAACTAACCTCAACGACAGCGGAACGGGTTCTTTCAGAGAGGCTGTCAAGTCTGGTAAGAGAATCATCGTCTTCGATGTGGCTGGCGTCATCGCCCTGAAGTCTGATCTCAAGATAGGTGACAACATCACCATCCTCGGACAGACAGCCCCATCTCCGGGCATCACCCTCAGATATTACACCGTTCAACCGGGCAACAACAACATCATCCGTTTCCTCCGCATACGCCGCGGAGAGGAAAAGAACATCAATGATGGTGCGGATGCTACCTGGCAACGCAACAAGACCGGCATCATCTTCGACCACTGTTCCTTCAGCTGGAGCATCGACGAGGTGGCTTCGTTCTACGACAACAACAATTTCACCATGCAGTGGTGTACCGTTGCCGAGAGTCTCACCAATCCAGGTCACTCTAAGGGAGCACATGGTTACGGAGGCATCTGGGGCGGTAAGCTCGCCAGTTTCCACCACAATTTCGTAGGTCATCTCATGAACCGTGGTCCACGTTTTAACGGTGCAAGATACGGATGGACAGGCTACACCAGCAACAAGGATTACGCTACCTATAAGTGGAAGAATACCGTACAGGCAGAAAACGTAGACTTCCGCAACTGCGTAATGTACAATGCGCAAGGTACCTGCTACGGAGGTCCGGGCGGCGGACAAATCAACATCGTGAACAATTACTACAAGGCTGGTCCAAGCCATGGACTTAAAGAAACTACTCAGAATGGTCTCAAGGTAGATGTAAGCACCGGCAAGGAACGTGGCAGCCAAGACCGCATCACTCTGGTTACCTTATCTACCAGCAATAATTCCGACAAGAGTCATCCTGAGTTCTTCGACATGACCAGCCGCTACTTCATCAACGGCAACACCACCGAAACCACCAAGGGTTCTGTTACCCAAAACAAGGATTGGAAAGGTATCAGCTACGACAAAGGCATTCCAAGCCAGAACGGAGAATACTACAGTCCAGATGCCAAGAACTTCTATGGCGACGCTGTAGCTCATACCACCATCAGCGGCAAGTCTTGTGTCAAGATCAAGATGGACGCTCCTGCTCCAACAGGAGAGGTTACCACCCACTCTGCTGCCGAAGCATTTAGCAAGGTACTGGCATATAGCGGAGCCTCGCTCTACAGAGATGAGATGGATGCACGCTACATGGAAGAGGCAAAGACTGGTACTGCCAAGTACAAGGGAAGCATCACCAAGTCGCCTGGCATCATCGACAAGGTATCAGATGTAAAAGGCTACACCGAGGCAAACTTCGGAAAGGGCACCCGCCCTGCCGACTTCGATACCGATAAGGACGGCATTCCAGATGCATGGGAGACTGCCAACGGTCTGAATCCAAACGATGCCACAGATGCCCTCACCTACTCGCTTGACAGCAAGGGTTACTACACCAACCTTGAGGTTTACGCCAATTCGCTGGTTGAGGACATCATGAAGCAAGGCAATGCCGATGCAGAGAGCAAGGTAGATGAATACTATCCTGCATGTAAGAATCCTACAGGCATCTCGCAGATCATCACCTCCAATCCCAGTGAATTAGTCGAAGTAAAGTATTACAGCCTCAACGGCACCCTCCTTTCTGCTCCTCAAAAAGGAATCAACATCCGCAAGATGCTGTTTCAGAACGGAAAGACCGTAGTGGATAAGGTAATAAAGGAATAAAACAAAACTTCTTATAAAACAAAAGGGCATCCCCTCGTTTGGGAATGCCCTTTTGTTTTATATGTTAATACGTTCTGTTACTTTACATACTTCTTACCGTTCTTGATAACAATACCCTTGGCAGAAGAAGAAACCTCCTGACCTGCCATGTTATAGGTTTTACCATCCTTCTTCGCTGCTGCAGCGTTTACTGAAGAGATGCCTGTACCCGTACCTATCGTATACTTAAAGCCAAAGAAGCCCATTCTAGTACCTGCAGCAAGCACATAGTATGTACCACCAGCAGCAACACTGAAGGTTAAAGTACCATTAGCCTTTGCTGCGATGACGTTCTCATTCTTCTCATTCTGTGTGAATTTCTGAGATTCACCATCCTTTGCGCTTGGCAAATTATAAGAATCAAGAGTCACCTCAGCAAAATCAGCATCCAAAATATGGATGCCCTTGCCTGATCCCATCTGTATACCTACTGTTAAAGTTCCTGCATTTGCAGTCTCAAACTTATAAACACAACCAGTTGGCGCTGCTCCTTTTACCAACTTACCATTATTCACTCCACAAACGTAAGCTTTAAAATCAGAATCAGCCCAGTTAGATTGCTTCTTACCATCCGCAAAAGCAACACCAGCATTCTCCATATAAGTCAAAGTGACGTTTTCTACTGATGTAATCTTATCACCAGCATTAACCTTGTCGCCAATCTTCACAGCATAAGTTCCCTGAGCATTAACACTAGCAGCCAAAGCTACGGCTGCGATAAGAGTAAAGAATTTCTTCATAATCGTTTTATTTTAAGTTTATATATTATTAATTAGTTGCTGAATAACTTTATTTAAGTTTGCTTCATTTACTAGTTTGTTTCGTTGGCAAATTTAGCAAATCATTTTGAGAATCTTGGAAAAATTTGAACCAAAATGAGCTAAAACTACGAAAACGATTACGTAAATCCAAACGTCAAGTACCAGAATATAAGAGAGTTTTAGCTAGCAGACACCAAACGGGCTGAAGAGATAGCAGTCCCTTCAGCCCGTTGCAGAACTATATACTAAAATACAATATTTTATCCTTCCTTTATCTTCCAATCACTAATTGTCCGCTGATTGCTATCGTAAACAAGCGTTTACCATCAGCAGAATATGGAATCAGATATCCCTTTTCGAATATCTTCATTAGGTACACCTATAGTATATACTCCAATAATAGGATTATATTTTTTTATTGAGAGAATTCCAAATTGATAAAGTAAAGGAACAATGTCTGCCTCCCCAAAAGGAATTTCAGGAAAATCACCAATATTATAATTCTTAGCAACATCAAAATTACAAAGATACTCATTGACCGTTTTATGGATGTATAAATCGGCAAACCAGTAAGGAGCAATATCCCGTGCATTCAGTGCCTTTACCAGACTGAACGGATTGAAAACATCTTCAGATTTCTTACTGAAATGATAGCCGTCGTAGAATCTTGCCAGCTCTGCCAGACATTCCTCATACGTCATGCCAAGGGCTTCGCCCAATGACTCAATATCCGGTTTCATCTGCGTGGTAAGTTCCTTCTTGCTGATACCGCAGATGGCGGAGTACTGGTCAAACATGCTGATATTGTCAAGGTTATTCAGCTCGCTGAAGATGCTGAGCTGCGAGAACTTGGTGATACCCGTGATGAAGGTGAACTCCAGGTATGGGTCGAGCATCTTCAGCGGACTGTAGAAGTTCTGCATGATGCGACGGAGGGGCTGCAGGTTCTCTTTTTCATGCACCACATCCAGCAAAGGGGCATCGTATTCATCGATGATGACTACCACCTTTTCGCCAGTCTTTTCGTAAGCACGCTTTACAATACCAGCCAGTCTTTCGTTAGGATAGTTTTCACCTTCTCCCTTACCATAAAGCTCTTCGTAGGGCAAAAGTCGTAGATTCAGATAACTGTTCAGGGCATCAACATCAAAATGTTTGGCACCGCTCAGGTCGAAATGAAGCACAGGGTGCTTCACCCAATCCTTCTCATAATCAGCTATTGCCAATCCCTCGAAGAGTTCCTTTCTTCCCTCAAAATAAGCTTGGAGAGTAGAGGCAAAGAGCGACTTTCCGAATCGTCTTGGACGACTCAGAAAGACATACTTCATACCTTTTTCTCTGAAATCCACGATATATTTGGTCTTATCTATATAGAGATAACTTTTCTCGCGAATTTCGTCAAAAGTCTGCATTCCTACAGGATATTTATTTACTATTTTTGCCATATTCCTTCATGCTTTACGTTTTGCGCGGCTAAGATACAAAGAAAATCTGAATTAGCCAAAGAAAAAATCAAATAACTGAACTTTCGCTTATCAAAAAAAGAAAGGAGATAAGGAAGTACCGTAAAGATAGCAAGAGGGTGCGCCATAACTTATGACGCACCCTCTATATACCTTATAATGAAAAATGAGGAGAATTAATCCCAAAGACTGCCGCTGCTTGGACGGGCAAGAACTTCACTTGCGTTATCTATGGTTTCTTCATTAGATGGAGTAGGATTAGGAGTTCCACTACCTGCCAAGATAACACCAACCTCAACTTCTGTAACTTCCATAACTGGCTTAATATATTTTTTCATCTTTATTTTCTTTTAAAATTCAACGTGTTTGTTATAATAGTAAAGTTTAGTAAACTGCGAAGGCGATTACTTCTTGATCATCTTCTTGCCGTTGCAGATAACAATACCCTTGTAGTTCGCGCCAACCTTCTGACCAGAAAGAGAGTACATGATGCCGTCTGCCTTCACGCTATTCTGCTGGATAGCCTGAATACCGGTAGTGTTTCCTCCAATACCGATTGAGTAATACTTAGCAGGGGTTGTTGTAGGAGTAGCAATCTCCAAATATGCCTTGTTTGCAGGAATTGTAACACTAGATGAAACCTGATAGAAACCTACGCCATTAGAAGCCTTATTTGCCAAGCAGTAAATGTTCCCATCACCTTTCTTTTCACCATTAGCAACCTTCAAGTCTGTATCAACATTTGTAGCTGCCCCCCCAGCTGCAGTCAAAGTATACTCCTTTGCCTCACCGCTCAAAAGTACAGCTGTATTTGCAGGTACTACACCAGCAATCTTATTATAAGTAAGCGTGCCATTTGCATACTTCACGGCATAAGCCACCAAGCCATTTGCTGAATAATCAACTGGGTATGAAGCTGCAAATGTAGCGAAGCCAGCATCGGTGATGGTAACAGATGAAGATTCGCTTTCAAATGCATACTTGATACCATAGATTTTCATGGTTGATCCTCTGCGGAAAATAGTATAAGTTCCAGGATTCAACGTATAAGTTTTCTTATAGTATGCGTATACTGTAGAGTTAGGCATTAAAGTCCAACTATAATTCGTAGGAGTCAAAAGATTCTTAACGTTATTCTGATTAACCATCAATAAATCCTTTCCATCATTATTGACACAATCACCATTTAAAACCTGACGACGACCATAAATAGTAAAAGTTGTCTTATCAGCAACTTCTACTATTAAAGAAGTAGATTTCTTCCCCGTATCTTCGGTACATTCAGGATTATCTTCTGTTGGATCAGTTCCTGTTCGAACTTGAAAGTATGCGCTAAAATTCTCTCCATCAATAGTCGCATTTTCTTTATCAGCAAGTGTATTTCCAAAAACAGTCTTCACAACTAGTCCACCATCATTAATCAACTCTGTATTTGCAGGAATCGGATTAACATCAGCAGATGCCTTCCACATTGTCTGTGCATACACACTCGTCGCCATAAACAATGCGACAATAAAAGTAAATAAGTTCTTCATTTCTTAAAAGTTTTAATTTTAATAATATAATTTGGTTTAAAATTCATTTGTTTTCGTTTGCAAAAGTACTATATTATTCTCATTTGGCAAAAGGAAAGAGAGATAAAAAGGCGAAAATATACGAAAACGATTGCGTAGCTTTTGAGACAAATTCGCAACAAAAAGTTCTTAAATAGAAATAATAAGTGTAATTTTGCACCACTAAAAGATGTAAACAATAAAATAAAGTATAACAACCTAAAAGGCAAACAAATGAAAAAGAATCTACTAAGATTTGGGCTTTTACTCATAGCCCTGTTTGTGATGGTAGTGGCAAATGCGCAAACCTACCAGAACGAAGAAGCTAGCGTTTCATGGCCGTTTAATAACGACAACTACGCTACGCAGTACACAAAATCACCAGAAAATGGTTTCAGTCTGGTTTCCGTAAACACCGGTGACTTGAAGTATACTCTCAAGCCATCACAGACTACAAAAGACAAAGACGGAAGCTATATGGTCATGGCTGGTTTCGGTCCTGTTGGTACAACAAAAGCCGTAGAATGGACCGTTAAACCAAGCAAAGGTCTTACGTTCACCCCAACCTCTATCAGTACCTACGTAAACCGATTCGGTACAGATGCAGAAAATGGAGTAACCGTAACCGCCAAACTTAGCGACGGAACTCCTGTAGAGTTGGGTAAATTCACAGCTTTAAGAGAAAACAAAACTACAGAAACAGACAAGTATTCGAAAAACGAAAACCTGACCAACCACATCGTCATCCAGCTCACTGCCGAGCAGCAAGCCCAACTGACATCTGCTGAAGGTTTCACCCTGAGTTGCACCGTCGGTGTTGGCTCAAACAAGCAGCAAGGCTTTGCCGATGTTCACATCAACGGTCTCTTGAACGGAACTATTCAAAAGGTAGAACAGTATACCCTGTCGGCTGTAGTATCAACAGTAGGAGCAGGAACCATCAAGGTATCTCCTGCAGGAACCGTATTTGATGCAGAAACACCAATCACCGTAACTGCAACAAAGAATTTCGGCTACAAATTTGTCAACTGGACAGATGCCAACAACAAGGTAGTATCTACAGACGAAGAATATACCTTCTCTATCACTGCCAACACAGCATTGAAGGCAAACTTTGAGAAGATTAACACCTATGCCTTAGATTATAAGGTAGAAGGTGGTGCCAACGACTACATGGTGAGCGCATCTCCTGCCCCAACCGTTGTTGACGGCAAAAATATGTATGAAGAGGGAACAGAAGTAACCCTTACAGCCAGCAGCAACGACATCCTCACCTTTACCAACTGGAATGATGGTGAGACAGGCGCAGAACGCAAAATAAACATGAATGCAGACCAGTCATTCACTGCAGCATATTCTGCAAAAGACTTCATTGCAGGCTGGGATTTCTATAAGTCAGCAAGAGAAGGCCGTACAGCAGACTTCGCAGCAGAAGACAACGATGTAGACCAGCTCATCCTGCGCGATGCTGACGGAAACACATACGCCTGGCTCGACAAGAGCAACAGTGCTGGTGGCTACGAAGGAAAGAATGCAGCCGTAAACTGGACACAAAAAAGTACCAAGGCTCTGGGCGAAACCTACTGGCAGACCAAGGTCAACGCAACAGCCTTCACCGATATCAAGGTAAAGAGCAGCATGCTCTACAATTATAATGCATACGAAACATATAATGTAGAATACTCTCTCAACGGCACCGACTGGACCAAGGTGGGAGCCATCAAGATGCCAGGAACCAAAGCCTGGACAGATGGAGAGTTTGCTCTCCCAGCCGATGCAAACAACAAGGCAGAAGTATACATCCGCTGGATTGCCGACAAGACTTCAGATATCAAGGGAGCAACAGGCGACAACGACGGAATCGCTATCACAGATATCTACATCACAGGTACTGCCCAGCTCGTTAACGACGGCAAGGCTCCTGTACTCGTAAGCACCGTACCAGCAGAAGGCGCAACCAACGCATCTGCCAACGGCAAGATTGTGCTGACTTTTGATGAGAAGGTTAAACTCACAGATAACGCAGCAGCTACTCTCGGAACAGAAAAGATTGAAGGAGCCGTATCCGGCAAGACCATCACCTTTGCATATAAAGGTTTGAACTACGCCACAGCTTATACCTTCACGCTCGCTGCAGGTTCGGTAGCCGACCTGACTGACAATGCCACAGACAAGGCCATCGTACTGAACTTCACAACCAAGACCAAGCCAGCTGTAACCAAGGCGCTCTACGACTTCATCGTCCCAACCGACGGCGACTTCAAGGCAGCACTTGCAGCAGCAGCTAAGCGTACAGATACCAGCAAGCGTTTCCGCATCTTCATCAAGCAGGGCGACTACAAGATTCCTGCTGACGAAAGCAACAAGGTAACAGGTAGCGACGGCAAGAGTTACGCTAACCCTACCACCTATATGAATACACCAAACGTATCCATCATCGGCGAGGGCATGGACAACACCTCTCTGACCAACACCGTTCCTAACTCAGGCCAATCAGCCAACGTTTTGGAAGGTATCGGCAAGGGCGACGTACTCTGCTTGCAGAACGGAGCAACAAATACTTATTTCCAGGATCTGAAGATGTACAGCAGCATGGGTGATGCCAAGGGTCGCGACATCGTACTCAACGACCAGAGCAACAAGACCATCTGCAAGAACGTAAACCTCTGGGCTTATCAGGATACCTACGTATCAAACAACCAGAACGGTAAGTTCTACTTCGAAAACGGCATCCTCCGTGGTCGCACCGACTACCTCTGCGGTAAGGGTGATGTATATTATAATAATGTAGAACTCTGGATTTGCGAAAAGGGAGGCTATCTTGCAGTTCCTTCTCAGCCTAAGAAGTATGGCTACATCTTCAAAGACTGTACCATCAAGGATGCTACTGCTGCAAAAGACCTGAACGGCAACTACACCTTGGGACGTCCATGGGGCAAGGGCACACCTATTGCACTCTACATCGACACCAAGATGGAAGCAATTCCATCAGCAGCAGGATGGAACGAGATGAGCGGCGGTTACCCTAAGCGTTTCGCCGAATACAACTCATATACAACAACAGGTAGCGTAGTAGACCTCAAGGACAGAAAGAAAGTTTACGATGCCTACGATTCAATGGATGGTGACAATTATGTAAACCGTCGTAATGAAACTCCGGAAAGCCCTATCCTCACAGCAGAGGAAGCAGCAACCTACACCCTTGAAACAGTAATGGGTCAGGATGATGACTGGGATCCGACAGCAGCTACCGAGCAGGCTTCAGCACCTACCAATGTAAAGTTGAGCGGTACAACCCTCGCTTGGGACAACAACGACTACGCTCTTCTCTGGGCAGTCTGCAAGAATGGTAAGGTGGTAGATTTCACTATCAAGCCAACCTATCTTGTAGATGATGCCTCAGCAACATGGAGTATACGTGCAGCCAACGAGATGGGCGGTCTGAGCGAAGCAACAGCAGCAGTTCTGGGCACCGGCATCAAAAACATCGCCTCAGCTACAGATGCTGCAGTCATCAAGACCATCATCTTCGCAGCCGACGGCACACAACTCTCAAATCTTCAGAAGGGTATCAACATCGTAGTTAAGACCCTGGCAGATGGCAGCAAGAAAACAAGCAAGGTCATCGTAAAGTAAAGAAGCAGAGACCATAAGTAATTAGATTGACAGATAACTATCAGAGTGTAATATCCCCATCCTCATTCAGAAGGGTGCCGGATATTGCACTTTTTTTGTTCCCTCTAAAATATGTAAAAGACCACCGGAAGATATGAAAGCATAAAGGAAACATGTGAAAAAACAGAGCATTCACGCAAAAAAATGTAAACGTTTACGTGTTTTTTTATCCCCAAAATACCCTTATTCTCATATTTTTTATATACTTTTGCATCAAGAAAACCAAGACTTAGCTAACGCTACGCATCCAGGTTGCTCCACCGGCGCCTTCGGGAACCAAGAGGAACATCCTTCAGCAAGCAACAGTTCAGAACTGGGATTCTACTTAAAAACATTTTAAAAACATTAGAATATTAGTAATTTAGAATAAGTTTTATCTAAACCTAAAGTGTATGTCTGGTAATTTAAGAAAAAAGAAAATTGCTTTGGCAGGCGCACTGATGTTCGTAGTAACAAGTGTATCTGCACAAACAGTAAAAGGCGTTGTTACTGACAATACGGGCGAGCCAATTATCGGCGCATCTGTCATGGAGGTAGGTGTAGCTGGCAATGGTGGCGTGACCGACATTGACGGTAACTTCACAGTAAACTTAAAAGGCAAGAGCAAGAAACTGAAGATTTCATACATTGGTATGAAAGCTAAGGAAGTAAGCGTTGCAGGTAAAGAATCAATCGATGTAAAGCTTGAGGATGACAATACCACCCTCAACGATGTGGTTGTAATCGGCTATGGTACTGTTAGAAAGAAGGACCTCACAGGTTCTGTATCTTCTATCAGTGACAAGCAGATTGCCAACATTCCTGTATCTAACGTGAGCGAGGCGATGACCGGTAAGATGGCAGGTGTGAACATCACCACCACTGAAGGTTCACCTGATGCTGACGTGAAGATCCGTGTGCGTGGTGGTGGTTCTCTTTCACAGGACAACTCACCTCTCTACATCGTAGATGGTTTCCCAGTTAGCTCAATCAGCGACATCGCTCCTAGCGAGATTCAGAGCATCGACGTATTGAAGGATGCTTCTTCAACAGCTATCTATGGTGCCCGTGGTGCTAATGGTGTTATCATCGTAACAACCAAGAGCGGTTCTGAGGGTAAGACTCAGGTGAACTTCAATGCATCTCTTGGCTGGAAGAATAATGTAAAGGAGATTGAGGTTCTCAATCCTTACGAATTCATTCTCTACCAGTATGAGACCGCAAGTGCAAGCAACAACCTCAGCAATCTGGGTGGTACCAATTATGGTAACTATGCAGATTATGACATCTGGAAATCAAGAACAGGTCATAATTTCCAGGATGAAGTATTCGGTCGTACAGGTACACAGGCTATCTACAATGCCAACGTAAGCGGTGGTAGCAAGGACTTCAAGTACAATGTAAGCTATGCTCACAACCAGGAGAACAGCATCATGGAGAAGTCTGGCTATAACAAGGACAACATCGGTGCTAAGTTGCAGGCTAAGCTTAACAAATGGCTGACCTTCGACTTCAATGCACGCATGGCATATCAGAAAATTAAGGGTCTTAGCGGTGGTGCAGATACCAACGATAGCAATGCAGCCAACTCAACAGTGGCTCAGACCATCACCTTCGCTCCAATACAGGAGTTAGTATCTTCAGATGATGACGAGGAAAACTCAGCTTCTTCTCGTCGCTCACCAATGGAGCGTCTGGATGGTACATACAAATTGCAAACACGTTTCCAGCAGAACTACAATGCTGCCCTTACATGGAAACCTATCAAGCACTGGACAGCTAAAACAGAGTTTGGCTATGGCTGGAAATACAATGACACAGACCAGGCATGGACAGCCTTGGCTGTAAACAACTCTAAGTTTGGTCACAATGGTCGTCCTCAGGCTCAGTTTGTTCGCGACACATACAAGTCTTGGCGCAATGCAAATACTTTAACTTATGACAACAATAAGCTCTTCGGTGGTCGTGATCACCTGAACGTATTGATTGGTCATGAGTGGAGTTCTGATATGCAGACTACACGTACCAGCACATCAGTAGATTTCCCTGTAGATTTCACCATCGACCAAGTCCTTTCTTTCACCAATACGGCAGAAAGTACATTGGGCAACGAGGTTGACATCAAGGCTAAGGAGAACATGCTTTCTTTCTTCGGTCGTGTCAACTACACTTTGGCAGACAAGTATTTAATGACCTTCACTCTCCGTGAGGATGGTTCTTCCAAGTTTGGCAATGGCAATCGATGGGGATTGTTCCCATCAGCAGCATTGGCTTGGCGTATGTCTGACGAGAAATTCATGAAGAGTGCCGACAAGTGGCTCTCTAACTTGAAACTTCGTCTCTCTTTGGGTACAGCAGGTAACAACCGTATTCCTTCAGGTATGCTTTCTCCAACCTATGGCGTAGCAGACGCTGCGGGCAAACATCCTGGTTTCAATGAGGTGAATACAGGTATGCTCGAGAGCTATAAGGCTAACGGCAAGACAGTTCTCTACAATCCAAACTTGAAGTGGGAAACAACAACAACCCGAAACTTCGGTATCGATTACGGATTCCTCCGTGGCCGCATCTATGGTACTTTGGATTTCTATTGGAATACAACCAAGAACTTGTTGATGCTTCAGACCTTGCCTTCTGCAACTGGTTATGAGCGTCAGTACCAGAACGTAGGTACCACATCTAACAAGGGTATCGAGTGGGCACTGAACGCAGCTATCGTAGACAGCAAGAAGTTTAACCTCAACTTCAACTTCAACATTTCTTATAACAAGAACAAGATTGACAAGTTGGAAGGTGGTGAGCACTTTGAGACATCAAGCTGGGGTGGTACAAAGGTAACCAAGGGTAATGGTGACTTCCTACTCGAGGAAGGCGGTCGCTTAGGTGAGCTTTGGGGCTACAAGCAGCAAGGTTTCTATACCGTATTCAACCCTGCAACAGGTACTGGCGACCTCATTTACGATGGTGCAAAGTGGCGTTTGGCTACAGAGGCTGACGGTCATGTCGGTGGTGACGTAAACAACAACTCATATAAAAAATTCGGTGGTACACTGTATCCTGGTGGTGCCAAGGTAGAATGTGATGAGGAAGGCGAAGCTCTTTTCCAGCGCTTAGGCAATACTGTTCCTGAGGTAACTGGTGGTTTCGGATTCGATGGTATGTGGAAGACCAACTTCGGTAACTTCGACTTCAACATCTTCTGCAACTACTCTTTGGGCAACAAGATTTACAATGCCACAGCACAGGGAGCATCTTTCTATAGCGGTACACAAGCAGGCTGGAACATCATCAATGATTACAACTCAAGCAACCGCTTCACATGGGTTGACCCTGCAAATGGTCTGAACCTCGGTCGTCCTTCAAGTTCTACAGTAACAGCCTATGGCGGTGCAGAAGGCTTGATGAGCCGTCTGAACGAGATTAACGCCAATGCTTCTGTATGGAACCCAGCAGCCAACAGCAATATGGTAATCCTTGATACCTATCTGGAGGATGCTTCTTTCTTGCGTATCAACAACATCACCGTTGGTTACACATTACCAAAGAATTGGGTAAAAAAGGCTTGGCTTGAGAGCGTACGTGTATACTTCACAGCTTACAACGTATACTGCTTCACCAACTATAGTGGTTACGACCCAGAGGTGGACACATCTTCAAAGGGTAATCCTATGACACCAGGTATCGACTACGCAGCTTATCCAAAAAGCCGTTCATTCGTAGCTGGTATTAACGTGACATTCTAATTTTAGATAAAGGAGAAAACAAAATATGAAAAAGATATTAGGAATAGCAGCACTCTCTATGGGTGTCATGCTGACAAGTTGCTCCGACTTCCTTGACCAGAAAGCAGATTCGGCTTTGGACCAGGAGAATGTGTTCAACTCAAGCTATTTCACAGGTCTTGAAATCAACAAGATTTATGGTGATTTCGGACAAGATAATATGTATGCCAATCGTATGACCATCTCATACGGCGCCAACACAGATACCGAGTTAATTGATGGTTTGGGTTCTACCTCAACATCTTCTAACGAGCGTGGTTACATGAACTATAATGGTACTGCTGATGGCTGGGCAAACTTGGGTACCTCATGGACCAACGTCTATGGGTGTATCGAGTATTGCAATAAAGCCATTGAGGGTATCCGCAACAGCTCTATAGCTGGAGAAACAGACATGAAGCGCTATTTGGGCGAAGTACTGACACTTCGTGCCATGCTGTACCTCGACTTGGTTCGTCTTTGGGGTGATGTGCCTTACAAGACTGCAGCTACCAAGCCAGACTTGAGCGATGCCTACGAGGGTAAGACCGACCGCGATGTAATTCTCGATGGTCTTCTCGTAGATTTGGAAGAGGCTTCCAACCTGCTCCCATGGGCAGGCACAGGCAACTATACTACAGAGCATGCTACCAAGGGTTATGCTGATGCTCTCTATGCACAGGTAGCCTTGACACGTGCTGGCTATGCCATCCGTGAAAATGCCAAGGAAGGTTATGAGACTCTACCTGAGTACTCTGATCCTACTTATCCTACACAGCGTCCTGACGAGGCAACCCGTAAAGCATATTACGAGAAGGCTTTGGCTAAGTTGTCTGAGATTATCAAGAGTGGCAAACACAGCATGAACCCAAGTTTCAAGAACGAGTGGAAGCTTCTCTGTGCCCGTCAACTCGACCAGACTTACAGAGAGAACATCTTTGAACTTCCTATGCTGTTGAACGTTTCTGGTGAAATTGGTTATACAGTGGGTAAGCGTATCAAAGGTTCTACAACAGAGTTTGGTAAGAAAGGTAACTCTACTGGTAAGCTGAACACAACTGCTACCCTCCTCTACTCTTACGAGAAGGATGACACTCGCCGCAACGTAACTTGCTGCCCTGTACAATATGGAGAATATAAAGGCCAAACTGTAGAAGGTATGGGAGATGTAGACCCAACCAAGCAGTCTGTTAAGCCTTTCGGCATCACTATCGGTAAGTGGCGTCCAGAGTGGATGGGAGAAGAGTGGAAAGCTGCAGCAAAGGCTTCTGCAGATAAAGTTTGTACAGGTGTCAACGTAGTAAAGATGCGTTACTCACAGGTTCTGTTGATGTATGCAGAGGTAATGAACGAGTTGGCTGGTGCAAATGGCAACTACCAGGGCGATGCAGGCATGACAGCACTTCAGGCGTTGGCCATGGTTCATAACCGTGGTGTGAAGGAAAGCAACAATGATACATCTATCGATGGTGACTTCCTGCAGGCTGCTTCCACCCACAACAAGGAGCAGTTCTTGAACGATATTGCTCAGGAGAATGCTTGGGAGTTGACTGGCGAGAATGCACGCAAGTGGGATCTCGTACGCTGGGGTATGCTGGCAAGCAAGATAGCAGAAGCCAAGGCTGAGTATGCAGAGAAATGCATGGAGTGGCCTACCACTATCTACTTCAACTATACCGATGCCACAAAGACTCGCATCGACGAGAGCTCAATCGCATGGTATGGTTTGGAAGATGGCAAGACTGCTGATAACTATACTGGCTCTGCTACTGGTTGCGGTTACAAGGACGAGGCAGCAAGAGACAAGTCTGACTCTGAGTATACCAAGAACTTGAAGACCATCAGTGCTGGTCTTGTAGGTACAAGCATCGACGGAACTGTTGCTACACCAGATCATGGTGTGAAGAACCGTTACATTCTTCCTATCTACACCAAGACTATCGCTGACTCAAGAAACGCTTTGGCAAACTCTTATGGTTTCTAATCATTAACAAAAGACAACAATGAAAACATTAAAATATTCAGTTTGGGCCATCATGTTGCTCGCTGCAACATTGGTCTCTTGTACTGACAAGATGGACTGGGACATCGACCCAACCTTAGACCGTTGCTTTAGCGCAACTTCTCTGTCAGTAGATCCATCAGACACTGAGGCTGAAGTTACATTTGATGCCGGCATGATGAAGGCAAATGGTGCAGAGAAATTTGAGATTCAGGTTACTACTGCTACTTTAGCTGATGACGAGGCATGGGACAACTCTGACGAGGTGCTTACCTTCGAGACAGAAAATAGTCCTTATACCATCACTGATCTTATCGGCGATACAGAATACTCACTCCGTATGCGTGCACTCTCTTCTCAGAAGACTGCCAGCCACTGGGTACACTATGCTTCAAGCACAAAGACTACCTTCAAGACCAAGGCTGAGCAGATTATGAATGCTGTAGCCAACGCAGATCGTGGCGAGGACTTCATCACCGTATCTTGGGATGCAAACAAGTCTGTTACCAAGTTGACTGTATCAGACGGTACAGAAGAGGAAGGTCAGGAGCCACGCACCATCGAGTTGGATGACGAGGCAAAAGCTGCTGGTCGCTATACGATTACTGGCTTGACACCTTCTACCAACTACACCATTGCTATCTATTACAATGACGCAAAGCGTGGTTCTGTTAGCGCAAGTACTGCTGCAGCTATGCCTGCAGGTGACGAGAAGGTAGAGTTGGATCCATCTATCTCTACTATCAACAACGACGTGATTGCTGACATTGTAAAGGCTGCACAGGAGAAAACTGGCAAGACCAATGTTGCTATTACTATTGGTTTGCAGGCAGGCAAGGAATATACTATGGTTTCTACTGCTGAGGATGGTACTGATGCCAACGTTAAGATTCCTGAGGGTGCCTCTGTTACATTCTTCGGTTTGGCTGGCGAAAGTAAACCTATTATGAATTGGAAGAAGTGCTTAGACATCGCTGGCTCTCACGCTTTCATCCGTTTCCAGAACGTAAGCATGAAGGATACTGGTTGCCAGTACCTCATCAACCAGGACAAGGATGCTGCTGTAGGTGAGTTGTCATTCACAGATTGTACTTTCTCTGGCTTCGAGAGCTCTGTATTCCGTACAAAGGGTGGTGTAGTAAGTGTTGACAAGATTACTGTTGACAACTGCGTAATGACAGACATGTCTACTGGTGGTGGTTATCCTGTATTCTATATCGGTACAGCCACTACAACTATTGGTCAGTTGGAGTTGAAGAATTCTACATTCGATACAACAAGCCACAACTTCATCCAGTTGAAGGCTGCTATCTCTGGCGGTGTGACTATCAGCGACTGTACCTTCTACAACAACGTTGCCGGTAGTAAGTATTTCATGGATTCCGACAAGTTGAGCACCGACCTGACAATCATCAGAACTGTTCTTGGCAAATCTATGGATGCAGCTGCAAGAGGTGTCCGCACTACAGGTTCTATTGTTATCAACGAATCAATGCGTGCAAAGGATTGTGTATATGGCTCTAACGACATCAAGGAGTTCGCTGTGGGCAGCTTGACATCAGATGAAATCTTCACAGATCCTGCAAACCACAACTTCACAATGAAGATTGGCGATCGTATCGGTGACCCACGCTGGTACAAAGCTGAATAAGTAAATAGCAAGCATCCACAAGATGCTTCACTATAACAAACTATAAATGAAGTGCAATGCCCCCATCGGGCATTGCACTTTTTTTTGTTTCTCTCCCTCTCCCTTACCACTCACACAAAAACTTTTTTAGTTAATTTCTTGGAAGTTACGAAAGAAAAGCGTATCTTTGCAGCGAGAACATAAAATCGCAAAGATATGGCAAGATACATCAACCCATTCTCAGACTGGTCGTTCAAACGAATCTTCGGCCAGGAATACAGCAAAGACTTGCTGATTGAGTTCTTGAACCAGCTGCTCCTGGGAGAGCAGCATATCACAGATGTGAAGTTTAAGGACAAGGAGATGTTGCCAGAAACAAAAGACCAACGAGGTATCATCTACGACGTCTTTTGCGAAACTGACACAGGTGAGCACATTATCGTTGAAATGCAAAACAGAAGCCAGACCTATTTCATCGACCGGTCTCTCTACTATGCATCGAAAACGATAGTAGACCAAGGCATAAAAGGAAAATGGGATTATCATCTCACACCTGTTTATGTAATCTGTTTCATGAACTTTGATGTAGATGAAAATACGCCAAAGAAGTTCAGGACAGACGTTGTGCTGGCAGACAAGGATAGCGGAGAGGTTTACTCTAACAAGATCCGCTTCATCTACTTGGTAATGCCTCTTTTCAAGAAGAAAGAGGAAGAGTGTACTACGTTTTTAGATTGTTGGATTTATAATTTGAAGCATATGGAGACATTGGAAAAAATGCCTTTCGAGGCTCAGCATAAGATATTCAAGAGACTGGCAGAAATCGCCGACTCCAAGAGCCTGACCAAAGAGGAACAGGAGAAATACGATAACAGCATGATGGTCATGTGGGACAATTATGCGGTATATAAGCATGCTATGGAGAAAGAAGCCAAAAAGGTAAGCAAAGAGATTGCTTTGAACCTATTAACCTACAATACTCCAATAGACGTCATCGCAAAATCCACAGGCTTATCTATCGAAGAAATCAAGAAATTAGAACAATATAATTAAGGTGTTCTAAACGTGTACTTCATTTTTAGATTGTTGGATTTTATAATTGAAATATATATGGAGATAGTAGAACAATTCCCTTGCGAAGCTCTTGATAAGATATTCAAGAAATTGGCAGAATACGCCGACTCCAAGTCCCTGTCCAAAGAGGAACAGGAGAAATACGATAACAGCATGATGGTCATGTGGGACAATTATGCGGTATATAAGCATGCTGTGGAGAAAGCCTATAAAAAAGGATACGAAGAAGGGAAGAAAGAAGGATATGAAGAAGGAAAGAGAAAAGCCAGCAAAAAGATTGCTTTAAAGTTGTTGACATACAACTTTCCTATAGACGAAATTGCTGATATTACCGACTTATCTATAGAAGAGATTAAGAAATTGGAACAATATAATTAACAAAACTTTCGCAAATTTTGCCCCACACGCCCTGAAGGGGCAGAAGCTCCTAGCCCAGGGCATCGCCCTGGGTAATTACGAACGCAAACCTGTCGCCCTGTAAGGGCAAAAGCTTTAAAATACCGAGCAATATACAAAGCTTTTGCCCTTACAGGGCGTCTAGCTGACTGCTACTATACCCAGGGGATGCCCTGGGCTAGGAGCTTTTGGGCCTTCAGCCCGTTCTTGAACCACATGCGAAAGTTCAGAATGTAAAAAAACGCAAGCCCGCTAGGCGTAAAAAGAACGCCTGGCGGGCTTGCGTTTATGGTTGTACAACTAAATAGGTTATGGTTGTACAACTAAAT
>OBCH01000102.1_pt1 | contig 22433 bp, 23 predicted proteins | sample 1495941 | NCBI WGS metagenome assembly OBCH01 (sample SAMN03418276, study PRJEB22391) | human gut metagenome | biome: human-gut; feature: organic feature; material: feces | host: Homo sapiens | place: Tanzania | collected 2013-01
CTGTCATACTGAGCGAAAGCGAAGTATCCATAAATTTAAAGCGTGTCTTAAATTCCTTGGATATTTCGCCTACGGCTCAATATGACAATACAGATTTTGCTTTTTATCGAAAGCTCAAAATGACAAATGTTTGAGAATTTTTGCTGCACCTTGTAAGCCACTTAGTCGCTACACTCAACAAGGATTTTTTAAGAAAAACGCAAATTTTCATACTCGCTGGGGATTAGATAATCGCCTGCTTTTATGAGTTTGTCGTAAAATTTGTGCTTAAAACCAAGCTCAAAGAGCCTATCTACCGCTTTTAGCTGAATTTCACTCATCGATACGGAATTTTTGTTCGCATACAGGCTCAAATACTTGTCAAGTTTGGCTTCATCGACACGGATTAAACCACGCTCCATAAGCATTTTGCTTAAAATGGCTTTGTTGCTATCAGCGATTTGCACGGCTTTTGTAAGGATTTGCTCGACTTTTATCGCTGTGGTTAGGGGCATAGAGCGGCGCAACGCCATACCACCAAGTGGCAGGGGCAAATCATCTTTGGCTAACTCGCGCCAAATGTCCCAAAATTCAGCCTCCACGCAAAGTTTTTCATCAAATTCCAAAATGCTTTCGTGTATCAGCACGCCAGCATCGACCTCGCCGCAAAGCACGGCATTTTCAATGTCTAAAAAGTTTTTATACACCACGCGCGCCTGTGGATAGGCTATGCGAAAGAGCAAGGCGTTGCTAGTGTGCGCCCCGCTGAGTGCGACTTTGAAATTTCGCTTCAAAGGCTTGTTTTTTAGGCGCACAAGCTTTGGACCATAGCCCTCGCCAAAGCTCACCGCCGTGCGTAAAAGTGCATATTCATCGGCGATTAAAGGATAGAGTGCAAAGGAAATCGCGCTCACAGCGAATTCATTCGCTAGTGCCTTTTCGTTAAGCGTTTGTATATCGAGCGCACAGCTTTCAAAATCAAACTCATTCCCCACCCAACCGAACTTCACAGCCATATACATAAACAAATCATCAGCATCAGGGGAATGCGCAAGGCTTATGTGCTTTTTTATCATCTAAATTTGTCCTTTTTGCAGCCCATTTGTGGTGTATAAGCTGACAAAATGCTAGCCGCTTGGGGAGCGGCGTAGCAAAGATTGAAGGTTTTACCAAGCCTCAGGTAATCTTAATCGCAAAGCTACCTTGATAGACTTGCGAAAAGGATTGCGCCTACTCATCGCAGTTTGCGCCATAGTGCCACTTACAAAGGCTTGCAAAACGAGCTTTTGCTCATCTTGCACCTCATCAAAGCAAAAGGCTTTGACACTCTTTGCCAGCACCAGCAAAACCACGCTTGTCGCCATCATCGGCGATAAATTTCATCTCAAAACTTGCATTTTAGCACTTCGCGCCACTTGTTCTTGTGTGCGCCTCGCAATGCTTGCTAAATGACAAGCAAATTTCATACCAAATTCACACATTTAGTGAAATTTTATCGTAAATTTTTAAATTTTTTGCATTTAAGTTTTATTTTTTTTGCATTTTACCCCATCAAATGCGGATAAATCGCTAAAAATTTAGGCAAAATCAAATTCTGTCGTATTTACAAATAAGTGCTTTTTAAAATCAAAAGCGTAGGTTGGGTTTTGTTTTATCACAAAATAAAGATTTTATGTTGTGTTTTTTGCCACAAAGCAAGGCTTTGCAAGTGGATACTTCGCTTCGCTCAGTATGACAAAATTTACAAGTATGACAAGGACAAGTCAGTATGACAACAAAGCAGTTATTATGACAAGCAAACCTTGCTTTTGGCTTGTTTTTGTCATTTTGAGCTTTCGATAAGAAAGCGAAAAATCCATAGAATTTTAGACACGCCTTAAAGCACTAAAATCGCACTTTGATTTTGTGGATACTTCACTTTGCTACGCAAAGTTCAGTATAACAACAAAGCAGTTTGTGGGGCTTGTAAAAATAGCTAAAAATTTATACACACTTTAAGATATGATAAAACTCGGCGTGTATGAACTGCGGTGGAAAAGGGATTGAGACGGAAAAGTCTTTGTAGGTGTTGCCGGGCAAAAGGGAGATGATTTGCACGACATAATTCACGCTGTTTGATGCGCTGCTTTTTTGGACATTTTTGCGGTTTTTGGGGTCAAAGGCTGTGCTGTCTCCGCCTACTTTGTTGGTGATGGTAAGCTCTAAAAAGCACTTGTTTATGGGGTATGAAGTGATATTTGTAACTCGTCCTGTGATGAGAACGCTTTCTGTGCGGAGATTTCTGGCGTATTTGACATCTGAAATGCTCGCCTGCTTGGTGTGTTCTTCGACATAAAGCAGCAAAGAATACAAAAGTATAGCCGAAAAAACTACATTGACAAAGTAAAAAGCAAGTGCGGCTTGTAGGTTTTTAATCTTCCAAAAAATCACAACGCAAATGAGCACAAACAGCACAAAAACGCCCGCGCAAGATAAAATGTGAAAGCTATTCATCAAAAACACTCGCTTGTAAGCTGCATAGTGATATTTTTGTCGCCAAAATTCTCAAAATTTATCCTTTGCATTTGTGTCTCCCCGCGCAGCAAGCCCCGCTCTAAATTCCTAGACTTGGAGCGCAACGGAAAAAAGTGGTTTTTGTAAGTGATGAAAAAACTTGCGTTTTCATCAAGTTTGGGGCGCAGTTTTGCCGTAACTTCGCAGTAGGAAAAGTCCTGCCTTGAAAGGTTGGTTATGTTAAAATCCACGCTTAAATTGTTGCCGCCATAGTAACGAAACGCCATAATCTCAGCCTCTCTTGCGCGCACGCGGCTGTCGATGAAATCATAACCATAATAAAACAAATACCCACAAGCCACAAAGTCAAAAATCAGCACCAAAAGCGCTAAAATCGGGTGTCGCCCCAAAAACGCCACGACAAGCAGGATACACATAAAAACAAAAATCACCAAAAACAAAAACAAAAAGTCTATGGTGTAAAGGTGCTGCGTGTAAAAAAGCAACCATTCCTTTAAATTTTGCATTGTTTATCCTTATAAATTCAGCCTACTGCCCTATCGCGCTTTGTTTTTTGGCATCCTTTGTATCTACCCAGATATTTGGCACAGAGCCACCGGGGGTTAAGAAAATCTTTGCGTCTGTGTTTTCTTTTAACGCCTCGTTGAATTTGCCCTGCACTTCGATTTGCTTTAAATTTAAAAGCGGGTTGTTAAGGCTGTTTGCTACTTGTTTGTTTGCATACGCTTGCGCGTCAGCTTCGATTTTAGTGGCATCTGCCTTACCCTTTGAGCTGATGATAGTCGCATTTGCCTCGCCCTCAGCCAAAGTAGCACGGCGCAAGGCTTCTTGACTCGCTCTTTCAGCCTCTTGCTTTGCAACTTGGACTAGCTCGATTTGCTTTTTAACTTCTGGTGGCAAAACGATTTCGCGCAACTGCACGGCGGTGAGCATTACAGGGCTATTTGGCAGGCTTGCTATAACCTTGCCTATGTCATCGTTGATTTGCTGAGCTATGGCGTTGCGGTTTGCGGGCAACTCTTCGGCTGTGTATTTGCCTACCACGCTTCGCACCACATCGCGCACGGTTGGGTCGATGATTTTGTCCTCCCAATTCACATTCCATTTGGCTATGGTTTGCGGCACGACAGCTTCGTTGAGCTTATACTGCACGGTTACATCGATAGAAACACTAAGCCCGCGGCTATCAAGCACGGAAATAGAGCTTTTGTTGATGACGCCTGAGCCTTGCCTTAAAGAGCTTTCATTCACGCCCTCCACAGAAGCATAAGTCATTTGTCGCACCTTTGTGTCGATGACTATGATTTTTTGAAAAATCGGCACGAAAAAGTGCAAGCCCGGCTCCAAAGCCTTTTCTCCAAAAGCACCTGTGGTTACTTTTATACCCATTTCGCCTGAATTTACGATGGCAAAGGGTTTAGCAAGCACAAGCACAAGCACCAAAGCGATGATGACATACACAAGCGGAGTGAATTTACCAAAATTTTTCATAAAATCAAAATTTGGGGCTTTGAAATTTAAATTCTGCTTGTCGCCGCCCTTTTTGTTGAAATAATCATTCAAATCTGCTGGCATTTTTTATCCTTTCACACATAAGTCAGCATTGAGCTGAAATTTTTGTCGCGTCCATAAACTATGTCAAAAAACGCATCTTGTAAGAGCTTGGTAAGCTCGCCGCGTGTGCCGTTGCCGATAACTCGCCCGTCTATGTTGGAAACAGGCGTGATTTCGGCGGCTGTGCCTGTTAAAAAGGCTTCATCAGCGGTATAAACTTCATCTCGGCTGATTCTTTGGCGCAAAACGCTTAAATTTCGGCTCTTTGCGATTTGCAAAACCGTGTCTTGCGTGATACTTCGTAGGGTAAAGTCATTTGGCGGGGTGATTAACGCGCCGTTTTTTACGATAAAAAAGCACTCGCCTGTGCCCTCAGAAACAAAGCCCTCCTCATCAAGCAACAAGCCCTCCTCATAGCCCGCATCGATAGCCTCAAATTTCGCAAGCTGTGAATTTAAGTAGTTTGCGCTGGCTTTGGCTTTGTTCATCGATGATTTTGCGCTGTTTCGCATAAAACTTGAAATTTTCACTCTAATGCCCTTTTGCAAGCCTTCCTCGCCCAAATACGCTCCCATTTCCCAAGCGGCTATGGCGACACGCACGGGTGCTTTGAGATGATAAACGCCCATTTCGCCGTCTCCCAAATACACAAGCGGGCGCAAATACACATTGCCCGTGAAGTCGTTTGCCTTGATGATTTCTAACTGCGCTTTTTCAAGCTCTTGCTGAGAAAACGGCACTTTTAAAAGCGTGATTTTAGCGGACTCTAAAAGGCGTTTGGTATGCTCTTGCAAGCGAAAAATCGCCAAACCCTTGTCCGTCTTATACGCTCTCGTGCCTTCAAAAACGGCGTTTCCATAATGCAAAGAATGCGTGAGTATATGCACTTTTGCGTCCTTAAAATCCACGATTTGCCCGTCCATCCAAACCTTTTTTGCTTCTGCTTTCATCGGTGAAAACCTTTCGTTGAATTTTTGAAAAGGCATTGTAGCAAAATTTAGCTAATGTTTGTTTGCAAAGGCAAATTTAAGCTAAAATTCAAAGAAATTTAGGCTTTAAGGTCGATTTTTTGAAAGTTATCAAAATTTAAATCCGCTAAAATTTCATCAAAACTTTGCGATTTGAGTGCGGTAAAATCGCCCTTTGAAAGCCTTTTGTTTATCTTTGAAAGCTCGTCAAGTAAAATTTTCATCGCCTGAATTTTAGGGTCTGTGAAATCTTGGGCGTTTTGTTCGTTTTTGTGCCTGTTTTCTGTGCTTTGTTTGAGTTTTAAATAAGCCTGTTTAAATTCACCTATGTTTAAATTTGAGCTCATCAGTTGGTTGAATTCGCCGTAGTTTTGGCTATCTAAAACAAGTATATTGCTCAGCATAAAGGACGAAAGGCTTTTGATTTCATCTTGGCTTGTATCTTTGTCAAGTGCGTTGATTTTGCCTTGTATGCTCGTTTGTCCAGCGATGAGCGGGCTTGGAGCATTATAGGCAAAGGTGTTGTGGCTCAAAAAGCCGACTAAAAGCCCACCCTTTGTGATGGAGCTGTCTGCGTTGGTGTATTTGTCGCTCGTGGTGTCAAAACTATACAGCCCTTCCTTGCCTCCAAACATATTGCTATGCAAAATGTCGCCGTCAAAAGCAAACTCATCATCGCTTACAACGCCCTTTGTGTAGCGAAGTGTGGTGAAACTTAAATTCAGCTTTTCGTTTGCGCCTACCTTAAAGCCGCCCAAATCAAGCACTTCTTTCGCCTCGCTTGAAGTGTAGGTGCGCAAAACGCTGCCCGAGCTGTCTGTAATGTAGTTTCGTGGAAAATAATCCTCTAAATCCTCTTTGCTAAAACTCTCTTTGTGCGCTAGTTCGGGACTTTTTTCAAGCAACTGAGAGACTATTTTATAGGCGTTGCTATGGTTTTGGCTATATCAACGCTTTGAAAATTCGCAAAATAAAAGAAATTTTGTGTGGTAGTTTGGCTTTTGACAAGGCTTTGCATAGTGCTAGAATGGATTTTATAATCCTGTGGAATGCCTGCTTTTTCGTTAAACTCAGCCGTGAAAAAGCCGTCTTTATCGACTTTGTAGCCTAAAACTTCGTTTGAATTTGAGTTTTTGTTTTGAGTGGAATTTGCGTTTTGAGTTGAAGTTGTGGCTGAATTTAAAATGCTTGAATTTGTATTTTGGTGTAAATTTATAGCCGAATTTACCTTTAAATTTATCGCACTTTGCGAATTTGTGCCTTTGCTGTTAGCTTTTTTTACGCTTACTTTTAAATTTGCAAGTGGATTAAAGGCGTTTGAATTTGTGCTGAAATTTATCATTCTTAATCCTTTTTGAGTATAAATTCAAAATCGGCATTTTGAGCTTGACATTTAGAAATTTACGCTGAATAAGACTCATTCCGTCAAATCAAACTTATGACATATCCGCTTTCATCTTTTTGAATTTTAAAGTTGTATTTGCCGTCCAAATAAATCACAAGGCGGTAGTAGCCCTTGTGCGAGCCAAGGTCGAGCCTTTTGAAAGCCGTGCCCATTTTAAGGCGTTGGGTTTTGGTTTTAAAACTTGTTTGCCTTTTGAAATCCAAAATGATTTTGCTAGGATTTCCCACAGCGAAATTGCCGATGATTTCGTCCTTTGTGATGAGTTTGAGCTTGCTTTTGTAGCTTGCAAAGCTGATGAAGTCTTCTAATTTGCCGTTGTCGTTTGGAATTTCGACATTAAGGCTTGAATTTATCTCGCCCGTGAGATTAAACTGCTCAGGCGTTGTTACAGAAACATCAAGTATAGCCGTAGTTTGCGGGGATTTGGTTTTGATGAACGAGTAGGTGCGATGCCAATCAATGCTTTGATTTATGTCCAAAGTCATCGTTTTTTCGCTGCCATCAAGGGTTACATAAGTAACGCTAATGCTTTTAAGCAGCCTTGCGTCCGAGTTAAACACCACATCTTTTTTCTCAAAATCATCCAAAATCGCGTTTTCATCGATGGATTGCGGAGGCGCAAAGGGATTGTCGTTGCCCCACGCAAACAGCGCAAATAGCATTAAAATCAACTTACTTTTCATCAGGGTATAGTCCTTTTAACTCAAAATACTCTTTTTGCTTCCTTGCGTTTTGCTCTTTAAGCCACTCTATCCTTGAATTCAACTCTTTTTTTGTCGCCTTTAAAGAAAGCAAGGTTTCCAAAGACGACTTGCCAAAAAGCATATTGCCAAAATACCAAGCCGCCGCAACCGTTAAAAGCACATAGGCGCTCATTTTGAGCGTATCGGCGTAAAACTGCCTTTTTTTCGCTCGCTCATCATAGTCCTTTAAAAGCTCTGCTGTGCTTTCTTTTGTGGCTTCTTCACTCAAATTCAGCCCTTTTTATAGCTTCTCTCCTAAAAATTCATCATTTTCAAGCTCGATTTCAAGCACTCTGTTATACTTTGCCGTCCTGTCAGCCCTTGCGGGTGCGCCTGTTTTAATCTGCCCCGTGTTAAGAGCGACAGCAAAATCCGCTATAAAGCTATCCTCACTCTCGCCAGAGCGGTGGCTCATAATGCACTTGTAATTATGACGCATCGCAAGGCGCACGGTGCGCATAGTTTGCGTAACTGTGCCGATTTGATTAGGCTTGATTAAAACCGCATTTGCCATTTTTTTGACAATGCCCTCGCGCAAAATGTCCTCATTTGTAACGAACAAATCGTCCCCCACAAGCTGAATTTTCTTGCCAAGCCTTTGGGTTAAGTTTATCCAGCCCTCAAAGTCATCTTCAGCTAAGCCGTCCTCTATGCTGAAAATAGGATATTTCGTGCAAAGTTCCTCGTAGCGTTTTATCATATCATCGCTAGTAAGGCTTTTGCCCTCGATTTCGTATTTGCCATTTTTGTAAAATTCACTGCTTGCCACATCAAGGGCGATTTTAACGCCCTTTTCATAGCCAGCCTTTTTGATACACCTCATCAAAAGCTCGATAGGCTCGGTGTTGTTTGCTAAATTTGGAGCAAAACCGCCCTCATCGCCAAGTGCTGTGGAGTGTCCTTGTGCGCCAAGCTCTTTTTTAAGCAAGGCGTAAATTTCGCACACCGCGCGCAAGGCTTCCTTAAAGCTCGTAAAGCCAAAGGGCATTATCATAAACTCTTGAAAATCAACATTGTTGTTCGCGTGCGCCCCGCCGTTTATGATGTTGCACATAGGCACGGGCAAAACGCTGGCGTTTGCACCGCCCAAATAGCGATACAAAGGGATATTAAGCGCATTTGCCGCCGCTCTTGCTGCTGCCATAGATACACCCAAAACAGCGTTTGCGCCTAAATTTGAGTAGTTTTTTGTGCCGTCAAGCTCAAACAAAGCCATATCAAGCTGGGTTTGGTTAAAGCCGTCAAGCCCTATGACATTTTCGGCGATGATTTCATTGACATTGCTCATCGCCTTTAAAACGCCCTTGCCTCCAAAGCGTTCGTCCTTATCGCGCAGCTCCAAAGCCTCTTTGCTGCCCGTGCTAGCACCGCTTGGCACTATGGCTTCGCCCGTGCTGCCATCGCTTAAACACACTTGCGCCTTTATCGTGGGGTTTCCACGACTATCAAGCACTTCATAAGCCCTTAAATCCTCAATCACAAGCATTTTCAATCCTCTTCTTCATCATTTGTCGCGGCAATCACGCCCTCAATGCCGATAGAACCTTGTATGGCTTTGACTATTTCTTCGCATATTTTTGGATTTTCTTTTAAGAAAATCTTTGAATTCTCGCGCCCTTGTCCGATTTTTTTGTCCTTGTAAGAAAACCAAGCCCCGCTTTTGTCGATTATGTCAAGTTTCACACCATAATCAATAACTTCGCCTTCCTTGCTGATACCCTCGCCAAACATCACATCAAATTCAGCCTGCTTAAAGGGCGGTGCGACTTTGTTTTTCGCCACTTTGACTTTCACGCGGTTACCGATAGGCTCTTCATTTTGCTTTAAGGTAGCAATGCGGCGCACATCAAGGCGCACAGATGAGTAGAATTTAAGCGCGTTGCCGCCTGTTGTCGTCTCTGGCGTGCCATAGCCCATAGCGCCGATTTTCATACGAATTTGGTTGATGAAAATCACCGTGCAGTTCATTTTATGCACTATGCCCGTGAGTTTTCGCAAGGCTTGACTCATAAGGCGCGCTTGAAGTCCCACATGTTGGTCGCCCATATCACCCTCTATCTCAGCCTTTGGCGTGAGTGCTGCCACGCTATCAACGACTACTAAATCTATCGCTCCACTTCGTGCTATCGTTTCTACGATTTCAAGGGCTTGCTCGCCAAAATCAGGCTGAGAAATGTAGAGATTTTCAGTATCCACGCCTAAATTTCCTGCGTATTTGACATCTAGCGCGTGTTCTGCGTCTATAAAAGCGCACACACCGCCAGCCTTTTGACACTCTGCGATGATATGTAGCGTCAAGGTTGTCTTGCCCGAAGCCTCAGGTCCGTAAATCTCTATAATCCGCCCCTTTGGCACTCCGCCTATGCCAAGTGCTAAATCAAGCCCCACAGAACCCGTGCTGATGGCATCTATATGCTCTACTTCCTTATCACCAAGCCGCAAAATCGTGCCTTTGCCAAAGGTTTTATCAAGGCTTTTAAGCGCCGCATCAAGGGATTTCTTTTTGTTTTCGTCCATATTTCGTCCTTTTTGGTGTGTTTTCACAATGACTGCGAAACTTTGAAAAAATATGCCTAAATTTTACAAAAATTTGGTTTATGAAAACTTTTTTTGAGAAAGAATTTGAGAAAAATTTGTAAATTTGCTTTTTAGGTTGGTATGTTGTGTTTTGTTGTCATAACAGAGTAAATGAAAATAATTTTTTGTGAAATTTTTGCGAAATTTATGAATTTTTGAAAATTTTTGCCACTTTTTTGCGCTTTTTGCCTTTGCATTGTCGCATTTATGCCAAAAAAGATTTATGCAAGAGTAAAGTTTGTTTGTGATAAGCGCTCAAAGAACCTAGTCTCAAAGTCTTGCGCTTAAAGATTTGCTTGTAAATCAGCCTTACAAAGGACTTTGATGCACCAAAGTGCGATTTCAGCCCTCACTCCGTATGATAAGGCTTTGCGGGAGCTTGAATTTTTCGATGATTTGCCTTTCTTTTTCTCTCATTTGTCCGCCGTCTTTTTCGTGGTCAAAGCCTAGCAAATGCAAAATGCCGTGCAAAAAAAGCAAGGTAAATTCAGCCTCTTTGCTGTGTTTTCTCGTCTTTGCCTCGTCTTTAACGGCATTTGCGTTTATCACTATGCTTCCAAGCGGTAAATTTTCAGCATTTGGCACGGCTTTTAAGGCAAAAGATAGCACATCAGTGGCTTTTTCTATGCCTCTTTGAGCTGAATTTATCGCTTTCATCGCACTTTCATCAACGATGACAAGCTCTATATCCTTGTCTGTAAGCTCGCTAGCGATTTTCTCTGCTAAATCAAGCCCAAAATCCAAGTCAAATTCAGCTAAATCTTGCTCGCAAAGTATCATTTTAGGGCTTGCTTAGCTTAAATTCGCTGATGAGCGCCCCGCAAAGGGCGAAAAAATTCACGCCGTCTATGGTTTTGTTTTGCTCGAAAAAGTCAAACATTCCCCAAAAGCCACTTTCCAGCTCTTTGGACTTTACGCCGTAGCTTATGGATAGCCCAGCCTCCACAAAGGCGGCGAATTTGTCGCAGTATTTAAGCGCCTTGCCGTCTATCGCGCCGTCCTCGTTTTTATTAAACGCGCTCAAACTCCCGCTGCAAAGCCCTGCTTGGCGGTTGCGAAAGGTGCGGTTTTCAAACTCGTTTTTCACATAGCCCCCGTTTTCGCCTTGTTCCTTGCGAATGCCCAAAATATAGGCAAATTCGTCCCTAAAATCGCTCGGCACAAAGGGCAAAATTTTGTCATTGATGAGTTTCATTTCATACTCGCCGATAAGCTCGTGAAGCCCGTCTATGCCGTATTTGACGGGGCTTATTATGTCGCGAGTAAGGCTCTCTGGCAAGTCGTGAAAAAGCGCGCAAAAAAAGTTGTTTTCAAGCCTTTTATCGCAAGCCTTAATTTGCAAAGAGTAAAAATAGCTCAAAATCGCCACCACAAGCATATGCCCAAGCACCGCTGTTTCAGGTATGCGTGGGGTTTGCGCCCAACGCTTTTGAAAGCGCAAACGCCCACTTAAATCAACAATTTTAGCGATTTTTTGATTTAAGGCAATCTTTCGCGCCCCGATAAGCTCGTAGTAATCTTCTAATTCCTCTTCGACTTTTGCCTTTATCTCGTCAATGTCGGCTAAAAATTTGCTCGTTTGATAGACTATGTGAAACTCCCATCTGGTGGCAAAATAACTCGCCGCACGCAAGATGAGCCGCTCTTTTTCAAACTCCCCTCCCGTTAAATACCGCTCAAAACGCTTTAAAAATCGCCCCTCATCGATACTTTCTACCATAGGCTCGACCTTGCTCAAAACCCACGAATTCACCTCGTCTTTTTTCGCCCGAACTATCTCGTGATAGACATCAGGGCGTATGTCTGTAACCACTACTCGGCTTAAAAACTCGAAAATTCCGCCCTCGATGATGGCTCGCATATTGACATTTTTTTCCATTTTGGCGATGAAATAAGCGATGATGAATTTGTGCGCTTGCTTGTCAAGCTCGACTAAATTCGCCATTCTAGGATAATCGTTCCAACGGCTTATGCTCGCAGCCTTAAAGATATGCTCGATGAGCTGAATGCTTATCATTTTCGTCCTTTTGTGTGCGAAATTTAAAAGAGAAATTGTAGCATAAATTTGAGTTTTTGGGGCGGATTTAGGGGAAATTTTGCCCCCTAAATTTGAATTTTGGCAAGTTTGGCGCGAAAACCTTAATGCTCCACGCCTACCATCACCGAAGTAGCCTTGACTATGGCGTAAGCGTCTTTGCCCTTTTCAAGCCCTAGTTCTTTCACAGAGTCCAAAGAAATGGTAGCTGAGATGACATTGCCCCCGCCTATGTCGATTTTGACAAGCGCATTTACCGCGCCCTTTTCAAGCTCGACTATCTTGCCTTTGAGTTGGTTTCTTGCACTGACTTTCATCGTTGTTCCTTTGTTGAATTTCGCGCTCATTTTACAGCTTTTTGGTAAATGAGCCGTAAATTTCACTCTTTTTTCGCGTTGCGTTCTTTTAGCACGGAGATGACTTCATTTAGGCTTAAATTTTTGTCCGCCAAAAGCACGCACAGGTGAAAAAGCAAATCCGCACTTTCGTTTAAAAGCTCGTTTTCATCGCCAGCCACAGCCGCTAATGCGCTTTCAACGCCCTCTTCGCCTACCTTTTGGGCTATGCGTTTCGTGCCGCTTTGGAAAAGTTGCGCGGTGTAAGATTTGTTTGTATCGGCGTTTTTGCGTGAATTTATGAGCTTTTCAAGGCGTGCTAAAAAGGCAAAATCCACATTTTTGCTCGTGTTTTCAAAGCAAGAAATGTCGCCCGTGTGGCAGGTAGCACCTTGCGGGCGAACAAGCACTAAAAGCGTGTCTTTGTCGCAATCAAGCCCCATTTCAACGATGTGCAAAAAATGCCCGCTTTCCTCGCCTTTGAGCCACAGCCTTTGTTTGGTGCGCGAAAAAAACACCACTTTTTTTTGCGCTAGGCTTTGCCTCAATGCCTCTTCGTTCATATAGCCAAGCATTAGCACTTCGCTTGTTTGATAATCTTGCACGATGACGGGCAAAAGCCCATTTACCTTTTGCCAGTTGATAGTTGTGATTTCTTTTTCACTCATTTTTGTCCTTTTTCGCACGGCTTATTTGAGCGAATTTTGCGCCTTTGTTTTAAGCTAAATTTTCTTAAATTCTCGCAAAAATTCACAAATTTGAGCTAAAAAAGCGGGCAAATTCATTCAAATTTAAATTCACTCAAAAAGTGCAAGTTCATTAAACACAAGCCCACTTAAACAAGTGCAAATTCCACTCAAACAAGCCTAAATTTTACCCAAACAAGCGCAAAAATTCACTTAATTTTTGATGATTTCATTGAGCGTTTTGTCGCTCTTTTTCAACTCACTTGAACGCTCGATGACGGTATTTACTATGCCTGCTGATTCTTTAAGCAGTTGGTCGATAGAAATCATCGAGTCGATGATACCGCGCGTTTGCTGTGTCAAATCCATAGAACGCGTGTTTTGCTCTTGTATGTTGCTTACTATGTCGTTGATATACTGCCTTGTGGTGTTTAGGCTTTCTTTTGATTGTGAGCCTTCTTCTTCTAGGTTTTCGAGTATGCCTGAATTTTGCTCCAAAGATGAGCTGATATTTTTCAAATCCTTGATAATCGCCTCTATGTTTGTGGTGATTTCAGCTATGGAGTTGTCGGTGTTTTCGGCAAGTTTTCGCACTTCATCAGCCACGACTGCAAAGCCTCGTCCATAATCCCCAGCACGAGCCGCTTCTATGGCAGCATTGAGCGCAAGTAAATTTGTTTGCTCGGCTATGTCTTGGATTAAAGAAAGCACATTGCTAATTTGCGTGATATTTTTTTGCAAGCCCCCGATTTGCGAGTTAAGCTGAGTTTGGTTTTGCACGCTTGCGGTAAGCTCTTCTAAAAGATTAGCGATAACTGTGTTTGTGGAGTTGATATACTCTTGGCTTTGGTTGATTTTGCCTTGTGATTGATTTGCTAAATTTATGTTTTCATCAAGTCCGCCTACGATTTCTTGCCCTGTTCGCACGCTTTTTGAAGCCTTTTCGTTTATGCCATCGATATGGTTTTGTAGTTTGGTTGCGTAAGAGCTGACATTTAAAATCTCTTGGCTTGTTTGTTCGGCGATTTCGATGATTTTTTTCATTTTTAATACAAAATCATTGATGAATTTAGTGATGATGAAAAGCTCGTCCTTGTCGCCTCTGTCGATTTTAAGTAGGCTTTTTTGCGTATGGCTTGTGCCTGCTTTAAGGTAAGTTACTATGGCATTAGCATCTCTTTTGAATTCCCGCACAAGTTTTAAGAGCATAAAGACGATAACAGCCGTGATAGCTAAAATGAACAAAAGCATAGTAAGTATGCCACTAGCAAAGGCTTTTGACTCGTCTTTTGAATTGCTCGTTTGGGCTAAATCATCATTGATAAGCGCAAAATCCTTCGTCATACTCTCTAAGGATTGTGAAGTTTCGTCCGTGCGCTTGTAAGTGCGCTCTATAAGGACATTGTAAATGTTACCAAAAACGGCTTGCAAGCGCTGACAAAACCATCTTGTGTCATCATCTTGTAATAAAATTGTATGAATTTCGTTGTAATACTCTTGCAACTCAGAATCGCCTTTGACAAAGCTTTCATTCCAGCTGCGCACCATTTGCTTGGTGATTCGTCTTGTGTTTGTATCATCGCTTAAAAGTAGTTTGATGAGATTTGCGTTGATATTGCCGATAAATTCAAACTGCTCGGTTAAACCCTCGTTTGCCTTCATCGTTTCCTCAGCTTGATTTAAAGCCTCCAAAGTTTGAGTGAAATTCACTTGAATTCGCTCGACATTTTCCTCCACTTGTGAAGTAAAGCTTAAAAACACACCATAAAAGATGATAAAAGTTAAGGATAAAACCACTATAAGCGAAGTTATCCCCAAAAAACTTAAATTCAGCCTACTTGCAAGGCTCAGCTTTTTCAAACGACTCTCAAACAACACAACAAATCCTTATTTACCCGCATAGCTTGCTTGGTTTGGATTGTCAGCAGCACCTGCTATAAGGCAGTCTTTCAAGGCTGCGGCGTCTTTTGGGTTATCTACGCGGTTTTTTACCCAGCGTTCTAACTGCGCCATAGTCTTGCTTGCAGGGTTTGGCGCGTTGTATTTGCTCGCTAATGCACCACAATCAGCTGCAAAAAGCGGCAAGCTCAACATACAAGCTAACAAAAACTTTTTCATATAGCCCCCTTTCCAGCATAGCTTGCTTGGTTTGGATTGTCAGCAGCACCTGCTACAAGGCAGTCTTTTAGCACTGCGGCATCTTTTGGGTTATCCACTCGGTTTTTTACCCAGCGTTCTAACTGCGCCATAGTCTTTGAAGCAGGGTTTGGGGAGCTGTATTTTTTGCATAAAGCATCACAATCAGCCCCAAAAGCGCACAAAGGCAGGCAAGCAACAAATATAAAGGCTATCCTTTTCATCGTCTATCCCTCCCTTATCACACTAGAATTTCACATTGTATATAAGCATTACATTGTCGGCTGTGCTTTCATAGCCACCTTGCGCTTTGTCATCTTTACCATAAGCTCCACCTAGTGGCACACCGCGGTTGTTCCATTTGTTTTGTATGTGCGTGTAGCTGAGTCTAAAAAACTGATTTCTGTCAAGCTGAGTGATGACATACACATCAAAAGCCTGTCCGCGTGTGTTGCGTATGTTTAGCGGGTCGTTAAAGCTTAGCCTACTGAATGCAAACCAATATTGTGAGCCGTAAAAATACTCGCCGCCAAGTTTAAAGTAGCGGTGAAAGTCATAACGCAAGCCCGCGTGCACAGCAAAGGCTGTTTCTTGATTAAACAAAGTCTTTTCTTTGTCAGGTTCTGTTGGCACAAAAGCTGATAACTTTTGAGCACCTATACTCTTTGCATTGCCGCCTTTCATATAAGAACCAGATACAAAGTAGTTAAGCGGTAAGCCAAAGGCTTGATAGCTTTCAAAATGCACATTTGCGGTATCTATCGTGCCCAAAGTTTGCACGCCAAGTCCAGTCCGAAGCGATGATAAATCAAGGGCTAAATCGTGCAAACGCATATAAGATGCGATAAACAAGCTATTTTTACCCAACGAGCCAAGATAAGGTTGAATTTCAAAAGAAGCGTAGTATAAATCCGTATCAGCTTTTTCAGATTTTCCTATCCAGTCGCGCACTAAACCTTGCTCATCAACTTGATATATCTTACCATAAGCCCCGCGCACGGCAAATTGCAACTGCCTTAAAAATCTCGGCTTGTAGCTTAAAACCGCTGCATCGCCAAGTGCATTAACCAAAAGTGCGGGGTAAGTAGCTTGACGCAAGGCGTTGTTGCGTAGGTTGCTGCCCGGTCCATCAGTGCCCGGCTGCCTACCCAAAGTCGCTACAATTTCAGGCGTGAAAAACAAATCCACATAAGCACGACTCACATAAAGGCTTTGTCCGCTTGAACGCAAATCCCGCCCAGCGTCAGTGTCTTGCGGCTCGGTAACATTTGTGGTATCCATCATACCATAGTTTTTTGCCATAGACAAACGCCCGTAGAATTTGGTGTAGCTGTTAATAGACGCGTTCATATTAAGATGAAGCTCCATTCCCCATTTGTTGTGCGCGCTATATTTTTGCTCGGGGTTTAATGTAGGCACGCCGTTCGCACTCGTGTAACGCTCGCCGATTTTATACCAGCTTTCTCCGCCGCCCGTGCTAAAATCAAGCCCGAATTTAATCTTATCCAAGCCTGATTGAAACTCAATCTCATCGAGTCTGTCCTCTAAGTCAGCCAGCCGTCCCTCAGTCGTGCGGGGCGCAGCAAAAAGCGAAGTGGCAAACACACAAAGTGCAACAAGATAACAAAATTTTGTTTTCATCGAATTCTCCTTACGAATTTCGTAAATTTTCGTGTCAAAGTGCATTATAGCATAAATTTAAAGAAAATGCCACAATGCAAAATCCACACTTTCTAAAAAGCTATTATCGGCTAATCACGCTTTTGCTTTATAGTTTTGGGTAAAATTTATGGTGTTTTAACTTTTTGTTGTTTTAATGTTTGAGCGCAAAGGCTTGAAATTCAGCTTTTCATTTAAATTTGCTGAATTTTTACACAAACAACCTTGACTTATCGTTGAAAACAAAATTCAGCGCAGATACCGCCTTGCTCCTATGAACTTGCCTTTCCAGTAACTTGAATTCATCGACACCTTTTTCACTCCGCCTTTTGTCGAAAGATGGATAAACTCATCGCCTACCACATAAATGCCCGTGTGAAGCCCGTTTGGTCCTTGCCCTGTGCGGAAAAAAACTATGTCCCCAGCCTTTAAAGCCGACTTTTGCACGCCCACGCCGCTTTGAAACTGCGCCACTGTCGTGCGTGGAATTTTAGAGTGAAAATGCTCCCTAAACGCTGTTTGGATAAAGCCCGAGCAATCAGCCCCGCCAACGCTTGTCCCGCCTAAACGATAAGGCGTGTTTTGCCATTTTTTTTGGATACGCAAAAGCTCGCTTATAGTCGCTGAATTTGAAGCGTTTGGGCTGAATTCGCCTGTGTTTTGCGAAAGGGCATTTGATGAGAATTCGCCTTGAAAGCCGTCCTTGCCAGAAATGCGCGCAAGCATAGCGTTGCAAGCATTTAGGCTAAACGCCACAGCCACACTCACGCAAAAAAGGGCAAATTTTTTCATTTTGTAAAGAATTTAAGGTAAATAAAGCCCACAATGCCCGAGCAAAAAGACGCCATTAAAATGGCGAGATTGTCGGCGTAGTTGTAGGTGTCAGCCGCCGAGTAGGCAAGCCCGTCTATGAAAAGGCTCATCGTAAAGCCTATGCCCGTGAGTATGCAAACCCCATAAAGCTGCTTGAAAGTCGCATTTTCGGGCAGTTTGGTAAGCCCTACCTTGATACTGAGCCACGAGAACAAAAACACGCCCACTTGCTTGCCGACAAAAAGCCCCAAGAAAATCCCCAAAAACACAGGCGAAAACACGCTTTTAAAGTCGATTTGCGATAAATTCACGCCCGCATTTGCAAAGGCAAAAAGTGGCAAGATGATGAAAGCAAGCCAGAATTTAAGGCTTTCGTAAATTTCTTCTAAAAAAGGCTCTCCGCTTTTCGTGTGAAGCGGTATGAAAAAAGCCGTGATAAGCCCTGCAAGCGTGGCGTGAACCCCGCTTTTAAGCACGCTTAACCACAAAATGAGCGAGCAAAGAAAATAAATCCACCTGCGCGTAACATTGAGTAAATTTAGCACCAAAAGCACGATGATGACAAGCCCAGCCGTAATCAAAGCCGCAAGGCTTAATTTGCTTGTGTAAAAAATGGCGATGATTAAAATCGCGCCCACATCATCAAAAATCGCTAGTGAGAGCAAGAAAATTTTAAGCGAAGGGGGCAGGTGCTTGCCAACCATTATCAAAATCGCCAAGGCAAAAGCCGTATCAGTAGCCGTGGGGATAGCCCAGCCACGCAAGGCGTGCGTGTCGCCCAGATTGATAAGGGCAAAAATAAAGGCAGGCACGAGTATGCCCCCAAGTGCGCCAAAAAGCGGTAGGGTAATGTTTCGCGGGTTTTTAAAATCCCCTTGTGTGAATTCTTTTTTGAGTTCAAGCCCTATGGAAAAAAAGAAAATCGCAATCAACCCGTCATTTATCCACAGCAAAAAGGGCTTTATCAGCTCAAAAGAACCGATGACAAAGCCAACGGGTAAATTTAAAAATTCCTTGTAAAAGCCTTGAAATACGCCGTTTTCTATCCACAAGGCAAGCAGGGTAGAGATGATGAGTAGCACACCGCCAAGGGCTTCGTTTTTGAAAATCGCTCTTAATTTTTGCAAATTTTAGCCCTCATTTGCCTTGATAAAACGCAAATACACATAGCCCACGATACCGCTGGTAAAACTTGCCACAAGCACAGAAAGGCGGTCGGTGTAGCCAAAGGCAGCGGGGTTTGCATAAGCTAAGCCATCGACAAAAAGGCTCATCGTAAAGCCTATGCCCGTGAGTATGCAAATGCCGTAAAATTGCTTGTAGCTCACATTTTGGGGCAAATGCGCGAGCTTCATTTGTATGCTTATCCACGAAAGCAAAAACACGCCCACTTGCTTGCCGACAAAAAGCCCCAAGAAAATGCCGACACTCACGGGGTTTAAAAGCTGTGAAAAGTCCATTTGACGCAAATCCACGCCCGCATTTGCAAAGGCAAAAAGCGGCAAGATAAAAAAGACAACCCAAGAATTCAAATCCGCATAAAGTGCCTTTAAAAAGGGCGTTCCGTCCTTTCTTTCAAGCGGGATAAAAAGCGAAACGATGACGCCTGCAAGTGTGGCGTGAACCCCACTTTGCAGCATAGCAAGCCACAAAAGCACGCCCGTGATAAAGTAAAATGGGAGTTTGCTTACTCTTAAATAATTCAAAAGCCCAAGACAAGCTATACAAAGTGCTGAAACTATCAGCGCAGCAAGGCTCAGCTCACTTGTGTAAAACAAAGCGATGATTAAAATCGCGCCAAAATCATCAAAAATCGCTAGTGAAAGCAAAAAAAGCTTCAAAGAACTCGGCACGCGCTTGCCAAGCAGCATCAAAACGCCCACGCCAAAGGCTATGTCAGTAGCTGTGGGGATAGCCCAGCCCTTTAAGGCATAGTTGTCGTTCCAGTTGATGAGCGCAAAAATGAGCGCAGGCATAGCCATACCGCCAAGTGCGCCAAAAATCGGCAGGCTCACTGAGCGGATATTGCGCAGTTGCCCGCGCATAATCTCGTATTTGAGTTCAAGCCCTATACAAAGGAAAAAAATCGCAATCAACCCGTCATTTATCCAGTGCAGTAGGCTTTTGGAGAGCTTTACCTTCTCGCCTGTGGCAAAGTCGGCTTCAAAGGAAATTTCTATGTGTAAAAAATGCTCGTAAATCACGCTAAAAATGGTGTTTTGACACAGCAAGGCAAGCAGGGTGCAAATGATGAGCAAAATGCCCGGAAAGGTCTCGCTGTGGATAAGTTCTTTGATTTTCGTCATCGCTTTTCTTTAATTTATAGTAAATTTAGGCAAATTATACTTTAAGAATGTTTCAATCAAGCTAAAATTCAGCAAAAATTTAAGAAATTTTTGCTTTTGTGGGTAAATTTGGGGAAACAGATGATGGGAAATGGAAAAATTTAGCCTTTCGCTTGAATTTGTGATACTGACTTTGAATAAAGGAAAATAGCTTAAATTTTGTCATATTAACTTATTGTTTGTCATGCCGACAAAGTCCTTGTCATACTGAGCGAAGCGAAGTATCCACAAAATCAAAGTGCGATTTTAGTCTTTAAGGTGTATCTTAAATTCTATGGATTTTTCGCTTTCTGCGAAAGCTCAAAATGACAAGGTTCGCCGTCATTGTAAAATGACAAAGTGCGTTTTCTTTGTCCGTCATTGCGAGCGAGCAAAGCGAATTTGCACGCTCACGCTTTGCAAATTCTCGCAATGACACCACTCCAAAGCCACCACAAAAAATTTTTTGTTTGTCATACTGACTTGTCTTTTGTCATACTGAGCGTAGCGAAGTATCCATAAATTCAAAGTGCGATTTTAGTGCTTTAAGGCGTGTCTCAAATTTCTATGGATTTTTCGCCTTTTTGCAAAAGGCTCAAAATGACAAATTCCTTGTTTTTAATTCAAAGCCAACCTTATTATATATATACAAATTTTTCTCATCAAAAAACCCGCACCCAAAAAAAATTTTTCCCCCAAACTCTCCAAAACAAACCGCACTCAAAAACTCGCAACCACAAAAAAATTTCTCCACAAATCATCACAACCTTATTATATATGCAAAAATTTTTACATTATGGATTTTTTTGCTGCGGCTACGCCTTGCAACCCGTTGGGTCGCTACGCTCAAAATGACAAAGCTCTTGTTTTTTAAAAACCCACACCCAAAAAAATCCCCCCATTAAATTTCTCATCAAAAAAACAGCCCACAAAAATTTTTCTCCAAAACAAACCCAGCTCAAAAAATTTTCCCCCCATTGTAACAAAAGTTACAGCTTTTCATTTACTTTTCTCTTAAATTTTGCGAAATTTTACTCATCATCGGGCGAAAATTCGCTCAAATTTCACAAATTTTTGCAAAATTTTTGCAAAAGTGCAAAATTTTCACACGCGCAAAGCCCCATTTTACCACCACTTGAAAAAAATTTGCCAAAAATTTGCAAAAAATTTCAAACTTTAAGTTTCGTTTAAGCAAAAATGCCCCCCCCTATATGATATAATGCGTATTGAATTTCAAACCTAACGAAAGGAGATTTTATGAAGTTAGTTAAATTCAGTTTAGTTGCCGCGTTAGCGGTTGGTTCGATGAGTGTGCTTGATGCCAAGCCACTTGAAGAGGCGATTAAAGATGTCGATATCAGCGGACATATGAGATACCGCCACGACAGCGTTTCTGTGAAAAAGGGCGACACTAGAATCGACCCAAGTGCGAGCGGCAAGACTATCGGCGGCAAGCAACACCACAAATTCCGCTCAGCGGTAAAGGCTGGCGTAGCTATGGGCGATGGCTTTAAGGCTGTCGGCGAGCTATACTACAACAACGACACCAACGGCGGCTACCTTGGCGAAGGCACGCAAACCAAAAATCCTATCGTCTTAAAGCAAGCCTACTTGCAATACGACAACACAAATGTAGGACTCAGCGCTATGCTCGGACGACAAGAGCTTGGCACTATATGGACAGCTGACTTGACAGGTATGGCGGCTAAGGTGTTTTTGACACCTGCTGACGGGCTTACTGTGGGCGTTTTCGCTGTGGATAGCTTTGAGTCTAATTATCTTGATGACGGCGAACTTGTCCAAAACGATGGCGATGTGGCTGATTTCCGTGTGTATATGCCTAGCACAGGTGGCGTTCCTAATCAACGAGCTATCAATCTTAACACTCGTTTGTTCCAAAACAATATGTATGGTGCAGCGGTGCTTGGAGACTTCGGACCTGCCAAAGTGCAAGTATGGGGCAACTACTGGGACAAAACAGCCACACTTTACGCTGTGCAAGCAAATTTAGGCTTAGCTATGGGCGGTGGCAATGAGCTAGGCTTTAAGGTAGCTTATCTTGGCAACGCTGTAAATGGTGAGTTGCAAAGCGATGCAAACAAAGTGTTTGACCCAACAGGTGCGACAAAGGCTGATGCACTAGCAAACGGCACCCTTGTCGTTGTGCGCGCCACAGCTAAATTCGCTGGACTTGATGCGAAAATCGGTGGAATTTACTTTGGTAAAAAAGAGAAATTCACTATCAACACTTTGGAAGACCCAAGCGGCTCTGACCTTTACATAGGACGACAAATGTTCTACAACAAAGGCTCTTGGCTTGCTCTTTCAGCTGGACAAAACATTTTCGGCTATGTGGGCGTGGGCTACACTCTACCTGCTGATATCCGCATAGGCGTGCAAGGTGTGTTTGGACAAACCACAGCCGCAGGCGCACTTGATAAGACAGCCGATAGTGCAGCTAACGGCGCAGGCACTAAATATGAGCTTGCCGCTGATATAGGCTACAAAGTCAATAAAAACCTTAACTTTACGCTTTGGTATTCTCACATAGAAAGCTCAGCTAAGGTAGAAAAGGACGAAGACGGCACAGCTTTGGCTGATAGCACAAAAGTCAAAGGCACAAAAGACGCTGTGCGCTTTGAAGCACTTTATAAATTCTAGTCTTTTAGGGGCTGGATTTAGGGGTGCTTTGAAGCACTTTGTAA
>OBCH01000105.1_pt1 | contig 22221 bp, 25 predicted proteins | sample 1495941 | NCBI WGS metagenome assembly OBCH01 (sample SAMN03418276, study PRJEB22391) | human gut metagenome | biome: human-gut; feature: organic feature; material: feces | host: Homo sapiens | place: Tanzania | collected 2013-01
ATTATGACAATCTACATGACAAGCGACTTGCACGTTGATCACTGGTTTAAAACAAACCAGCGAAACGAGGATGTCAAGGCTTTAAGCGAAGCGTGCCTTGACGCCTCGTACCATTACATAAATCATCGCGTAAGTCTGGAAAACTACATAAACAATGCACTCAAACCAGCGGATGTCCTTTGCGTGGCAGGTGACACCTGTGATGCTCCGCATCTCTTTGTGGAATTTTACAAGGTAGTTTCACCCCGCTACAAAAAGATTTTTGTAATCTTTGGAAATCATGATTTAACTGTGCATAATGAATCATATTTTAGAAACAATTCCTTTACCGAAACGCAGGCAAAACTGGACTTTCTGAAAGCAGAAGTTTCAAAACTTGGAAATGTTTCAATTCTTGATGGGACAGTCGAAGAGTTTGAAGGCGTGAAATTTGGCGGAACGATGGCATTCAATGATTTCTGCTGGGAATATATGGGAAATATTCACAATAATATTCTTGCTTCCCAAATGAAAAAGCTGGATTACGTGGTTTCCCAAAAGCCGGATATCATACTGACTCACTATATTCCACTTTTCTTTGACGTTGAGAAGATTTATGAGCATGATGTTTATACAACCTTCTTTTATTTTAATGGCCAGAAATATCTGGATCAGTTGAAGGATCAAAGCATCTGGCTTGCAGGTCATACCCATTCTGTACGCACAAATAATCTGGTCCAGAGTAATGGAAGAATAATTCATCTGAAGCTGAATCCGGTTGGTTATCCTGATGAGGATATGGGAAATGCTGAAAGGATGGATGAGTTTTTGATTAAGCGATAAGAGTATACGTTATAGAGAACAATGAATAAAATGACTACAATAGAAACAATGAACCGTGCAAAGCTACACGAATCCATAATCAATAATTCTCAGATGACTTTTGCCCGCAGTGGAGGTAACGGCGGCCAGAATGTAAATAAGGTGAATACCAAAGTGCATCTGGTTATTCCGGTTACTTCTCTGGGTGGACTTACTGATGCAGAACTTATTCGTCTTCGTTCAAAGCTGGCGGCTATTATCAATAAGGAAGATTGTCTTTTCCTCGATGTTGATGATGCGCCAGCCGCGAGAGCGGCGTGTTAAATAATTTCCTCTCATGCAAACGGAGCGAAGCGACGTATGAGCGTTACCAGGAACGTAACCGAGAAATTGCACTTTCCCGCCTTGAAAACAGGATTGTGCAGGCTCTGGTTATTCCTAAAAAAAGAATCAAAACAAAGCCGACTAAGGCCAGCAAAGAGCGCAAATTAAAATTGAAAAAAATCAGAAGCGAGATAAAGAAGAACCGGGGGAAGATTATATAAAATAACGAGATAAATTATTCTGTTTCAAAATATTCATTGATAGCTTTTGACAATTCAATTTTTGTTTCAGCTCTAATTTGTTTGTGTTGTACATTTCGTTCCCATTTGCGGTAGCGGCTTGTTTTCCAGCCTTCATAATGCCAGAGTTCACATTCTCTTTTGTAATTAAGCCAGTTATCAAGTTTTTTCTTTTCAGATAAAGCTTGGGCATCAGGAATATAAAGACGATTCCAGAAGACTTTTTCTTCATATTCACGGACATAAGTTCTTGGGATATCAGGATGATAGATGTAAACAGGATTACCGTGTTTGTCATATTCCTTAAATCCCTGAACAAAATATTTTTTTGCAGATTCACTCAGTTTTACAAAATCTTTTTCACAAATATCCAGAAGTTTGAGATGTCCTTTCTTAAAGACTTTGTTCTGGAAATATTCGCTTTCAAATTCATCCTTTTCATAGCAATCCCAATAAAACAGATTATTTCTAAATTCGCATCGATAACTTTTTAAACTGCACAACCTGAATGGCTTATCAGAAAAACGAAACCATGAAGTAGATGCGGCAACAGCTTCTGCAAGACCATCATCTCGATTTTTCAATGAATCTACAGGAATAAGCTTGATTTTGTATCCAATAAGCATTCTGGGAATTTCAATATAATTATCTTCATCATCTTTACGATTGGCTAATTCATTTCTTTTTTTATCGATAGCAAGCAGATGTTTATAATAGGCCAGCTGTTCTTTACTTTTTGTAGGACGCATATATAAAGGGTAGCATTGATTCGGATAGAAATCTGTAAACTTGTAGTTTAAAAATATTGCAATAGAAGTCCCGTTTTGTAGTGCAAAAAATAAACATTTGCGATATAAAAATAATATGACAGAACAAACAATAAACAGAATCAGAAAATTTACCGCAGACCGCGACTGGGAGCAGTTCCACACACCAGCAAATCTTGCAAAATCAATTTCGATTGAGGCAAATGAGCTTTTAGAATGCTTTCAGTGGTCAAATAAGGATTATGATTTGCAGCATGTAAAGATTATTAATAGCAAATGCGTTAAACAAAAAGCCGAAAGGGTTTTTGTAGCATTTACTTATCCACTTGCTGATGTTATGGTGTACTGCCGTAATCTACTGGATAAACTAGACCTTGATGAAGATGAAATCATCAATATAAAAATGACAATGAATGAAGCAAAATATCCGGTAGAAAAAGCGAAAGGAAGCAATAAAAAATATACAGAATTGTGATATAATTGACTTGTTCAATGACTTCGTTATTGAACAAGTCGTCGATGTTTAAAACAGCACAAATAGTGCTATTTTAAACATCGCATTTTAAAGTAACCAGTTTTGAAACTGAAGCTTAAAAACTGGTTTATATAAACATCGGGGCTATAGCTCACCTGGCTAGAGCGCTACAATTTGTTGATGGATAATTAATAAAAAAAATAGTCCACTGGACTGTTTTTTTATTAATTTACAATTATATAAGGATTCAAGTCCGATCAGCTCCATTATGGGAAAAATCAAAATTATCAAAGGTGACATTACTAAGCAGGCTTGTGACGTAATTGTAAATGCTGCAAATTCCAGCCTTCTTGGTGGCGGCGGTGTTGACGGTGCAATTCATTATGCTGCAGGTCCTGAACTTCTCGCTGAATGCCGTACACTTCATGGCTGCAGAATTGGCGAAGCTAAAATTACAAAGGGATATAAACTACCAGCACGATTTGTAATCCACACTGTTGGTCCTGTTTACTACGAACATACTCCGGCAGATGCTGAGGCGCTTTTGACTTCATGCTATGAAAACTCTTTGAAGCTTGCAAAAGAAAAAGGCCTTAAGACAATTGCTTTTCCTCTGATTTCTGCCGGTGTGTATGGGTATCCGCAGAGAGATGCTATTAGGGTGGCAATCGAGACGATGAAACTGTATCAGGATGATTTTGATGAGATTACGCTAGTGCTGTTCGGGGAACGGGAGTTTGGATTTGCGGGGGATGCTTATCCGGAGTTTATTTAGCAAATAATACTCATTAGATAAACTTATTATCTCTCAAAAATTTTTCATTGATAACAATAGATTTTCAAAATCATCTTCATATTCTTCAAAATAATATTTTTACATAGCAATAAACTGTATCAGGGAAACGGAAAAAGATTCCTTTACAGAGTTTTTTGAATAGATTTGTAAACTCTTCTGTATGGCAAAGGGAAAGAATATAATCCATCAAATATTCAACTTCATGTTAAGAAGCACTTGTATCAGAAATTATTCGGTTTACGATTGGAGTATAAATTTGAACAGCCTGTAAACTGAGCTGCATAATGCCTTCTGCCATTGATTTTATTTCATTTACAAACGTTTCATAACTTTCATCTTTTCCAAAAGTTTCTTCGTGATGTTCTTTTAAGTTCTTTTTCATATGGAAATTATAATTTTTGAAGTATAGAAAAGATATAAACTGTTAGTTTACAAAAAAAGCTTGCTTTATATCGTGAAAAAAAATGAAAGACTTTTTAAGCTTATTTATGAAGATATAGATAAAAGCTTTGAAGGATAGTATTGTTCCCTTTCACAAGTTGATGGAATGTTTTAGTTTAATATTTATGCGACAACTTTATTGACATATTCCGCTGATTATCAGTTTTCAAGTCCCTATTCTTGGCAATTAAGGACCAGGTTTTGTGTAAATCGTCAAAATCAATCATTTATTCTTACTTATCATTTTTAATTGATTCAAGAATTGCTCTTAATTCAGGTGTTTTATTTATATAATCCTGTTCAGATTCTGCAAGTTCAAGATGGTTTCTAAAGTATGATGGATGAATAAAAAGAGTTTCTGTTGTATTTTTCTTAAGGAACTTCTTTTTAATTAGCATATATTCTTCGTGCTGGCCACGTGAATAATCATCCCCAGGAGATATAATAGAAACGGTAGCATATACTGCATCTGAAATCCCTTTGTCCAGAAAAATGAACACGCTGTATTTTTCAGACATAGGTTTTACTTTCCTTGAATATTATTTTTCAAAACTTGAGTTTGGTTCTGCAACTTTCAAAATGTCGGAGTTTAAGAAGTGCCTCGTCAATTGCAACAGGTGTCGCCTTTGGATTAAGACGTCGAATTGAATCGTCAAGAACAGAATCATAAAGCGGAGAATGCCAGTCGCGGTCAACTTCCGGCCCATAAACATGCTCCCACCCCATATTCTGGAACAACTCAATCAGAGCATTTTCATAGGCTTCTTCGTTGTAATCGGCGGACATAAAGGCTTCCTCTCAGATAATTATATCTATTCTGTCATAATTTAAGAGATTTTGCATTTATAAATATTATTATTGACAATAAAAAAAGCCGACAGTATATTTATAATGTTCTCTATTTTGGGAACAATTTGCACCAACTAGCAAAAGGGAACTTCTTTTTAATGCGAATAATTGCTCTAAAAACATTAAGAGAATACTGGGAAAAAGAACCGGATTCAAAAGAAGCTCTCTCTGCATGGCATCAGGAAGCATTAGCAGCTTCATGGAATGGACCTGCGGACATAAAAGAAAAATATCGTTCTGCCAGTATCTTAAAGGGTAGCCGAGTTGTATTTAATATCTGTGGAAATAAATACAGGCTGGTTGTCAAAATCAATTACAAATTCAAAATCATATACATTAGATTTGTTGGAACTCATAAAGAGTACGACAGTATAAACGTGGAGGAAATTTAATGGCCGATATTAAACTTATAAAGACAAAAGATGATTATGAAAAAATCCTCAAACGTATTGATGAAATTTTTGAAGCAGAACCAGGAACTCCAGCAGGTGACGAACTGGAACTCCTTACAAAGCTTGTAGAAATTTACGAAGAAGAAAAATACCCTATAGATCTTCCAAGTCCTGTGGCTGCAATAAAATTCCGCATGGAACAGCAAGGACTTAAAAGCAAAGATTTAATTCCCTTTATTGGAAGTAAATCTAAAGTTTCAGAAGTATTATCCGGAAAAAGAGCTCTTAGCCTTAATATGATTCGCAAACTTCACGAAGGTTTAGGAATTCCCGCAGAAGTTCTTATTCAGGAATCTGGAAAAGAATTACCAGACTCTTCTATCATGGAACATGGAATAAACTTTCCATTTACAGAAATGTATAAACGCGGTTGGTTTACAAACTTCTTTGACGGAACTCTGTCTCAGGCAAAAGAATTAAAGGAAGAACTGATAATTAAATTTATTGGAAACTTCAATATTCAGGATGTTGCTCTTTGTTATAACAGAAAGTCAGAAAATAAAGAATCTGAAAATCTTGATGACATTCTTATGGCCTGGCGAATAAGAGTTATGAATCTTGCCGCTGCAGAAAAACTGCCAAAATGGGATAAAGATGTTCTTACAGAACAATTCTTTTCACACCTTGCAATGCTCAGTGTTTTTGACCAAGGTCCAAAGCTTGCAAAAGAATTGTTAAATAAAGTAGGCATCCATTTTATTATAGAAGAGCATCTTGAAAAATCACATCTTGATGGTTCTTCAATGCTTATGCCAGATGGTAGCCCCTTAATTGCTCTAACCTTACGCTATGACCGCCTCGACTCTTTCTGGTTTACACTTTTCCACGAACTTGCACATGTAAAAAAACATCTGTCAAAAAACAATGCCGCTTACTTTGATGATATTACAAATGAAATGAGCAAAACAATTGAAAGAGAAGCCGATACATATGCAAAAGAAATGTTAATACCTATGAATATCTGGAAAACTTCGGGCCTGACAATTTCTTCCACTCCAATTGCAATAAGGAATTTTGCAGAAGAACAGCATATCAGCCCCGCAATACCAGCAGGCCGTCTTCGCTTTGAAAACAAGAAATATACAGTTTTTAATAATTTGATTGGAAACGGGGTTGTAAGGAAGATGTTTAAATGAAAAACTTGTTAAAGGTTATTGATGATTCAAAAACATTGCAAATTATTTTAGATAAATGCATTATCGGAATCTTTATTTTGTTAGCAGCTTTTCTTATAAATATAAATCTTGAAAATGCAAAAACTAAAAATAAAATTGCAGAACTTTCAGTTTCAAGATTTATTAATGCAACGAATGACATTTGGAAAAAGATAGATGAAGTCGAAATGTTATCCTCTGAAATATGTAGTGATGCGTTTGTTTATACTCTTGAGGAAAAGTCTTTTGATAAATATTCATTTCAATATCAGTCTAGCTTTTCAGAGCAATACAAGTTGTATGAATTAAAAATGAATGAAAGTAAATTGTTTATAAGCCAAAATGAATATATTCTTGGACACGATGTTTCTCATCAGTTTTATATATACCTTGAATATCTAAGAATGCAAACAGATACGAAAATAGATTATTATTTATCTGGTACGAATAATGATAAAGAACGGAATCTTAAAGCTGAAGAAGAATTTTCAAAAGAAAAGAACAAATATAAATTTAATTTACTAGATGCTCAGGAATTTGCAATAAAAAGATTTTTAAAATAACAGCGACCACGAATAATTGTTTCGGTTGAAATATCTTCTTACCATCGTAAAGCCTTTTCGGATGTATTCATTCAGCCGTTTTGTTGCCCATTGACGAAACTGCGTAGCAATCTTGGATTTTATTCTGTAACCAAGAGAAATAATCATATCGAGGTTGTAATATTTTGTCTGATACGACTTTCCATCTGCCGCAGCTGTTCGGAAATTCCGAACAACTGAATCTTCTTCAAGCTCTTCTTCTTCAAAAATATGCTTTATATATTCACTTACATTGCCTTACTCGAACCATACAAGTCCACCAGCTGAGCCTGAGTAAGCCAGACCGTTTCGCCTTCAAAACGAACATCAACAGAAATCTTTTCGTCCGCTGTCTTAAAAATCACGATTTCACTTTTATTATCTGCTGGCATTGTTGTACCTCCGAATATTTATAAGAAGAAGGGGAAAGCCTTCCCCTCGCTCCCAAGCCAAGTCGCTCCACGAATCGCCCCTGCAAGCAGTGCCGGTTCTCTTCGCTTTGTTGGCTTGTCCGCTACCCCTTCTGCGGGCTCAAACGCCGCCCGCAACGCCTGCTTTAATTAAATGAATAATCTACAGTTGCTTTTTCTGTAATCACAAGAAAACGATTATTATTTAATTTTGATCGTTTAATCAACCCTTTGTTTTCTAAGTTCTTTGCTCTTTTACCAATGAGTTGCGGAGATATATCTAATTCTTCGCAAATATCTTTTATAAATGCTCCATTCGAAAAGGAATTCAAGGTTTTTAAGATATTATAATCAATAGGTAGCAATAGTTTTGATTCTTCTATTGATGCCTTAAGTTCATCTTCAAATAAAGTTGAGATAGTTCTTAATTCAACTTTGCTTCTGCATTTTGGACATTGATAATCATACAATGCAAAACTTTCTTTATATGAATATGGAAATATTTGTTTACAATTTGGATTTGAGCATTCAAAATTTTTTGTGTTAGATATATATTGTTCAATTAATTTATTAAAATCGAAAGGTCTTTCAATGAAATATTTTCTAACGTTTTTGGGTTTTCCCCATCGTAAGTTTAGTTTTTTTGCTAAACCAAAATTGATAGCATAAACATTAACTTTTTTACCATCACGATCTGACATTTCATTATATTTAGATATAAAATAATTTAACTCTAAACTCGAGAGTAATGATTCAAGGGCTTGATTACATGTAAAATGGCTTACATATGGATTTGTTTTACAAGATTCATAGCTTTTTCCTGTTAAAGTACCTGAAATAATATCTTTTTTTACTAATTTTAGTTGATTAACAATTTGATCTAAAAGCGCTTTTTGTTGAACTAATGATAATTTCTCTTCATATGAGCAAAGAGTTTTTGTTGTAGCATCAAAAATGCATTCAACATGCTTTTCATAATAAATTTGTGCAGCATTTTCTATATCTTTAGTTGTTATTAATTTGTTGTAATTAATTGTAGTTTGATAACAGTAAAATAAAACATATCCTAAACAACGAGGTACGTTCATAGATACTTGAAAGAGCAATCTATAATAATCTAGCATAGTATTTTTTTTGATGTCAAAAAAAACCGATATATCGCATTTACAAAAATAGCTGATTCGACTATCTATTAATCGTTTAGTAAAGTCTATAGACTTTTCTTCCATTTCAGTTCTATTGTTTTGAGAATATAGTTCATAAAAATCTAAAAAAACTTTATCTATCTTTCCTGGGTCAATTTTACCATAATAAATTCGTTCTGGGTATGTAGCAATTTTAAATTTAATAAACTCCTCTGACCAATTGTTTAAGGGAGCTAAAACAGAATCAACAAATACCTTTGCATCATTTATTTCCAATTCTGAAAAATCATCTAATAGCACATAGATATGTTTTATATATAAAGTTTGAAGTATTTTTTTTATACTTAATAAATATTCTTTAATTTCAAATAGTTTTAAAAAGATTGTAGAGAATTCTTTTTGCCATAATTCTAAATTTTGAGAACTTGTAGTTGCAGAGATTTCCGCTTTCCCAGTAATATTTTTTAAAGAGGTTTCAAATCCTGTTTCAGCAGAAAAAGAATCTGATACTTTGTTTTCATTTTGTATTTTTTCATTTATAGAAGATATAATTGGAATTTCTATTTGTTTTAAGCAGACATTATTATCAATTTTTTTGATAAGATTTTCTATCTGTTCTTTTACATTATACGCTGCATCTGAAAATTTTACATATGATATCAAATCGTTATATTTTGTATTTATAGATTCAATTATAGATTTTAGAATTTCTTGTATAAAAGTTCGTTGAAGAAGATATTTTTCAATACATTCCCTTGGTAATAAATTATTGAGATAATCAGAAATAATAATACTAGATTCATTTTGTTCAAAAATAGTCTTTACATCTATATAACAGGTAACTTTTGAATTATCCTTTTGAAAATCAGACTCTATTTTCTGAAAAATTGTTGATTTTCCAGTTCCTTTTCTACCAATAATAAATGTAGTGTTTGGAGCCTTGCAGGTATTTACTATTTGATTATTTGATAATAAATCCACGTACAAATCGTTTATTAGTGACTTATTTCGGTTATCTTTCAATTCTGCACGTCTATATCGTTTTAATGATTCTACTGCCAAATTAAATCCATTTTTTTGTTTCGTTGTATACATTCTCACACCTCAATTTTTATATATCAGTTTTAGTAAGCTATTTGCTATTTTATACCTTAATCTCCCCATTCATCAACTTTGGAAGTAAAGTATCACGAATGGTGGATAATTCTCTATTTTGTTTACAGTTTGAAAATATTTTCTTGAACAGTGGTTCAACAAATTTTGCAAATTCTTTTACCTTAGGATTTTCTAGGTCGTATATCCAGATTGCATTTACATCGTTTTGATTAATTCCTGGGATTGCAACTTTGCCGCCGTTATTTGCTAACCAGTTTTTTACATATTCTGTGTTGAAATAAAAATAGGCAAATTCGTTTAGGCCCTTATCATAAAAGTCTAACTTAAATACGTGTTCGTTTATATAACATTCGTCATATGGAAAGCCTTCTCCAAACATTGAGAAATGAGGAATAAAGGTTCCTGGTTTACCGCCATCTTTATATAAGAGTAGTTCATAACCATTTATTTTTCCTTTTCCTAATGCATCAGCATATTCACGTGGAATAAATTTATTTGATGAAAAATCGAATACACCTAATTGCTTTACATTTTCGGCACCAATACTTGGTACGCCTTCTGCAACAGCACCTCCTTTAGGACGTTTTCCTGTTTCCAAAAGATGCTGTGACTTGTACCATTCGTAATGAACGAGAAATCATTGTTCCTATTGGAGATTCTATCTTTTCTTCTGTTCCAAATGGTTCGAAGTCTACAAACCAGTTTTTGAAGAGGGCTTGGGCTTGCTGTTCGAGGTTAGTGTTTATTTTATTGTTCAGTTCGATTTTGTCATCGAGGGATGAGAGGATGACGGCGATTTTTTGCTGGTTGGGGAGAGGGGGAAGTTTTATAGATAAGCCTTTCATTATTTTCCCAGATAAACTTCCTCTTGTACTTGTACCGTCAGATAATTGTCTTAATTTTGCATAACGATTATCAATATTAAAATATAAATACCTTGGATCTATTAATTTTATATTCGGTTTTAAAACAATTACAGATTGATTTACATAGGTATCAATAGTTAAAAAACTGGCTTGACCTCTTGTATATCCTTGCCCAGCACTTGCTACAACAGTAGAATTTTTATATGCATATCGAGTTGAAGAATTATCAACCCCTAATTGAGTTATTGTTTTTTCTGTAGAATAAATATAGCGTTGTCCTGTTTCTCCAGATGATAGCCATGGAAGATTACCATTCCAATATTTTTTTACCATAGTTGCAGGTGTGCCACCACTATAAATATTTTCACAAACCTGTTCCAACTTACATTCTTTCCACTCTTCCATTTTCATTCCTTTATATTTTAGATTCCGAAACAAGTTCGGAATGACGTTTTGTCGTTTCAAATGACAATTGTCTGGAATTGCGTTAGCAATTCCGAATCCGTGTGGCAATTTCTACCCGCCTGCGAGCTACCGGGTTTTAGGGGCTGTGCCCCTAGGAGAAGGGGTAGCGTAAGACCGCGGAGCGGGCTGAAGCGAGGAGGAGACTTTTTTCCCCCCCCCCTCCTTATATCTTAAACCCAATCCCTTCCAGATTTTTCTTTATCTCTTCTTCGAGCTCGTGGCTCTTTGCGAACATTCCGCCAAGTTCGGTGGTCAGGAGGTTCATCTTATCAGCAAAAGGTTAGTCGTCTTCGGCTTTTTCTTCTATGCCAACGTAGCGGCCGGGGGTGAGGATGTAATCCTGGGCGGAGATTTGGTTTGTGGTGGCAACTGCGCAGAAGCCTTCTACATCTTCGAGGGTGCCCTTCTGGAAGGCGGTGAAGGTGTCGGCAGGGCGGGCGATGTCTTCTTCGGAAAAGTCGCGGTGCTTGCGGTCTACCATGTGGCCCATGTTGCGGGCATATATGAAGAGGGTTTTGCCGGTCTGCTTTTTGCCGCGGGTGATGAACCAGAGGGTTACCGGAATTGTTACGCTGTAGAAAAGCTGGGTTGGCATGGCGACAATTCCTTCTATTAAATTTGCTTCGATTATTTTACGGCGGATTTCTCCTTCGCCAGAGGTCTGGGTGGAAAGGGCGCCATTTGCAAGAACAAGGCCGATTTTTCCGTTTGGAGCCAGGTGGTAAATCATGTGTTCTATCCAGGCGTAGTTTGCGTTGCCTGCGGGTGGAAGTCCGTATGCCCAGCGCGGGTCGTTCTGCAATTTATCCTGCCCCCAGTTGCTTAAGTTGAAGGGCGGATTTGCCATGATGTAGTCGAACTTTTGAGTTGAATGCAGGTCGTTGAAAAAGGTATCTTCCGGGTGGTCGCCAAAGTTTGCGTCGATTCCGCGGATTGCCATGTTCATTTTGGCCATTTTCCAGGTGTCGGCATTGGCTTCCTGTCCAAAGACTGAGATGTTGTTGCGGTTTCCTGCGTGCTCCTGAATGAACTTTACGGACTGTACGAACATTCCGCCCGAACCGCAGCAAGGGTCGTAAACGCGTTTTCCTTCTGAAGGCTTTAAGATATTTACGATTGTTTTTACTACGCTGGCCGGTGTGTAGAACTCGCCGCCCTTTACTCCTTCGTAGGATGCAAACTGTGCGATGCAGTATTCGTAGGTGCGGCCCAAGAGGTCTTTGCTTGCTTCGGTGTCGCTCATGTCCATGTTGGTGAACACGTCTACTACGTTACCAAGAACGCGTTTGTCCAGTTCGGGGTTGGCGTAGTTTTTTTGGAAGGACGCCTTTGAGGCTTTTGTTGTCGGCTTCTATGGCAATCATGGCTTTGTCTAAGATTGTGCCGATTTCCGGTGTGTGGGCTGCCTTTACAATTTCTGACCAGCGGCCTTCCGGAGGGACGAAGAAGATGTTTTCGGCCTCATAAGCATCCGGGTCATCTTCAAATCCATCGCCTTCTGCAACCAGTTATGCATATTTCTTTTCAAATGCGGTAGAGATGTATTTTTAGAAGATAAGTCCTGTAAAGATTTTGCGATAATCTGCAGCAGGGATATGTCCCCAAAGTTTACAAGCTGCATCCCAAATCTGCTGTTCAAATCCGATGGTGGCGGAAGATGATTTAGATTTCTGGGATTTTGACTTTGCCATGATGATGTTCTTTTTTTGATATATTTATAATTGTAGCATTAATAGCATGTTTACTATAAAATCTATTTTTGTATAGATTCTCTCTCTTATCTAACTTCCCAATACCCCGTCTTATTTGAACCAATACGATGAATCTTTCCCTGTTTTTCAAGTTCGCTGTAAGTGCGAGTGATTGTTGCTCTTGAAAGGCCTGTTGCTTTAGAAACTTCTTCCTTTGTCTGTTTTGGATTTTGTTTTAACGCTGCATAAACCAGCTCTGCATTCGAAAGTTTTTCTTTTGCACTTGGAGTATCTGTTTTATACGATGAAAGGATTGATTTTGTTTCTTCAATTCTTTCTCGTAGTTTTTTTACCAGCGCGGTCTTTTTTTCTTCTGAAAGTCGTTTTAGCGGTTTTAGGAAATCAGTATACCACTTGTCGATTCCATCAAGATTTTCAAGATTGATAGAGGACGCAATTTTAGAAACAGGAAGCCTGCTTATCTGCTCTGACTGGGTTTCGTAAAAAGGTTTTGCACCAATCTGACCTGAAGATATCATATTCATTTCAAAATCAAGATGATTTAAAAACATGGACTTTCCTGTGTCGTAAACCGGAGCAAGTCCTTTCCACTGAAGTGTATTTGAATCTCTGATAAAGCTGATATTATAAGAATGGCGGTCGATGTTTGCCATTATATAATCTACAAGAATGATTTTTAATAAATCCGCCTCCGCATTGGGAATCTTCATTTCATTGCAGCGTTTTATAAGCTCTTCATAGTCGTAGAATTTTCCATCAATCAAATGCAAATCCTGATAAACTGCATTCATTGGAACCAGTTCAGTTGATTCATCAATCATATCTGGACAATAGCAAAAATATTTATCATCACGAATTGTAAGATAATAAGGTACATAAGCAATATTGAGACGTTTGCAAATTTCAGAGGCAAGGACTTCATTTAAAGGTTCCTGCTGCTCGGTTCCGGTTCCAGCTTTTTCCAGATAATTGATTCCATCTTTTTTGAACCAGCGTTTTGAAAGTTCTCCGTTAGTCGCATTATCTGGAGAGTAGTAACTGGAGTTCCTGTTCAAACTCTTTGAGTTAGTTGCAAGGCGAAGTCCGAGCGCAGGATCATAATCATTAGTAAAAAAATTAATATCTTCCCAGAAAAGTTTGTCTTTAAGCTCAACAGGACAAATCCAGTACTGATCCGAAAGGCTCAGAAACCAGCTCTTTTTGGCAAGTTCATAATTTGAAGGTATTTCAAGTTCTTCCAGTGCTTCCTTAAAATGAGGCCGGGTAGAAGGAATGAGGCGGTTATCCAGAAACTGTTCCATTTTTTCATTCAGCGCATAAAGATTATCTGCAGAAGGTTTTCCATTCAGAAACAGAGCAACCGGCAAATGTTCCTTATTATAAACCTGCAGAACTTCAATGTAGCCCTTATTTTCTGCATATCTTAGAATCGGGATATTTTTTTTATTAAGTATGTATTCCATATTTCACCCCCTGTATTTGACATGTAAACATGTCGTTGAGTTCAAACCCGCTTAAATATCGCGGTTTTGAACATCACCTTTTAGTGTAACCCGTTCAGAATCTGAAGTTTCAGAACGGGTTTTCTTATTTATCGGCTCAAGTATATCAAAATGATAAGATATATCGGCTCAAAAATCAAGTTTATCAGCTCAATAATGCAGTTTTAACTCGGTTTGTCGAGTTAGAAAATTATTCAAGTAAACATACACACGAACAACCTAAATTATCTTTTATAAGTTCATAATATTCACGTATAGTTAATTCAATAATATAATTTTTTGAATTAACTCTTTTATCCAATAAATAAGTACCTAATTGTTCCATGGTTTAATTCTTCAATATTTTTATATTTATTACGCCACTCGCGCATTCTCATTTACACTACGAATAATCGCAATCAGCCTGTTCTGCGCCTTAGGATTAAACAGACTAAAGAACTTACCTGGTCTATCAAATGGAGGCTTTCCGTCTCCAAGGCGTTCAAGATTAATTTCGCCTTGTTCAATGATATTTTCAATAATCACTTTTACAAACTCAATCTGTTTAATATTCAAATTGAATTCAGATATAAAATCTGCAAAGAGCTCATTTACTTTCTGTCGTTCCATCTTAGCAATTGAGCGAACAAAAACACCAAGCGGTTTTCCGTCGCTTATTTTTTCAAACTGCTCTGTAGTTCCAAGTTCCTTGGTAAATACATCATTCAGTTTGTCATAATCTGACTGGCTTAAACGTACATTATTTCGAAGCTTAATAATTGCCTCATCATCCAGATGTTCAGTGATGTATGAGTTTACTTTCTTCTCGTAAGCTTCAAAATTATTTGCAGTATAAACAGGCGTTCCTTCTCCAACCGCAATTGGAGTATCAATAAAGTCAACATAGCGAACTCGTTTTCCTGTCTCTTCAAGGAACTTTATAAGCTCTCGAATCTGAATACGCATTTCTTCCAGATTCAAAATAGTTGCATTAGCATAGTAAGAGTCATCAACTATCCTTGAAAGCAGTGGAATCTGAACTTTTACCTGTTCAATATTTGCTTTATCTTTTAAAAGTTTATTAGCATCATTAATAATCTGAGCCTGTTGTCGTGAATAAGGTTTGCCCTGAGTTTTCAAAACTTCAAGACCATAAACAAGATTGTCAAATCCCTTTGCATAAATGTCGTACTCGTCCATATAAACTAGTTTTGCAACATGCTTCTGCAGGTCTTCAACATCAGTTTCGCCAAGATTTTTGAAGTTATCAATATTCTGGAATTTCAAAACATACTGTCTTTCAAGATGAACATCAGTCCTTTGTTTTGGATCCAGTTCACGTATCTGCTTACAAACAGTAATAACAAGCTCTTTTCTGAACTTTTCATATTCTTCTGTCTGGAATTCTGCACTCTGCAATTCGCGAATAAGTTCAACTCTTCTATTAAATACACTTTCAGTAAGACTTGCTGTTTCGCTGCCCTTTACGCCGTCCTTGTTAATTCTAAAGAATTCAAAATTGCGCAGCCAGTCAAAAATATAAAAATACTTTTTACCTTCATAAGTGCCGTTCTTTCCATCTGAACAAGATAGCATAGGACAAAGACGTGTTCCGCGACCAATCATCTGATTAAATTTAATCTTGCTCATAATCTTCTTAAAGAAAACAAGATTTACAACTTCAGGAACATCGACACCTGTATCAAGCATATCTACGCTAACGGCAATAAAAGGATTGTGATCAGGTTTTTCAAAATCTGCTATCGTCTGTCTTACTTTGCTATCTGTACAAATGATTCTAGCGCAGAATCCACCTTTCAGGTGCGGATACATCTCATCAAAGGTATCAATAATAAACTGTGCATGTTTCTGGTTATAAGCAAAGATAATAGACTTTCCAATTTTATCACCGGCATCTGTCTTAATGCCGTTTTCCATAAGTTCTTCCAGGACCTTTCTTACAGTGTCTTTATTGAATACGAACTTGTTAATATCGCTTGGAGGGTTTTCTTCAAAGTCACCTTCTCTATATTCATCTTCATAAGCTTTTTTATCTTCTGCAGTAAGGTCGTCATAATGAATACCTTTATCAATGAATGTAGTTGAGTTTTCAACAGGGAAATAATCAACAAGGTATCCATTCTTTATAGCTTCTTCGTATGTATAATTATATGTAGGGTTTCCGTGTTCGAGTTCAAAGAAATCAAATGTGCTACGCTCAACTTCTTCTCGTGGAGTTGCAGTAAGTCCAACAAGATAAGCATCAAAATATTCAAAGATTGCCCTATACTTTTTAAAGATGGAACGGTGGGCTTCATCGATGATAATTAAATCAAAATGAGCTGGTGTAAATAATCGTTCTCCATCTTCGGTTTTATCAGTATCTATTGCATTAAGGATTGTAGGATATGTCGAAAATACAATTCTAGCATTTTTATCATGTTCTCTTGATTTTGGATCCAGCATATTACAAAGTGACATTGATTTAAGATGTTCTTTGTAATTTGAATATGCCTGGTCTACAAGCTGGATTCTATCTGTCAAAAAGAGAATATTTGTTGCGTAATTTGCACGAGCAAAAACATCTGTAAGACTGATTACGGTACGAGTCTTGCCGGTTCCAGTTGCCATAACCAGGAGGAACTTTCTGAATCCTTCTTTTGCAGATTTTACTACGGCCTTAATTGCAGCAAGCTGATAATCACGTCCTGTAATATCACGGTTAATCTGAATCTCATTCAGATCCTCTTTTAAATCACGGCGGTCAATAAGCTTTTGCAAATCTCCCTGACTGAAAATCATGCTTACACGACGTGGTGCTGCCTGTGTATCATCCCAGAAGTTGCAGTCAAACCCATTAGTATAGAAAATAAAAGGTCTGCGTCCATACTCACGTTCAAGACAATCAGCATAATCTTTTGCCTGCTGTTTTCCGATGTTAGGATCCTTGCTTGTTTTCTTAGCTTCAACAACTGCAAGAGGTTTATGGTCTTTACCAAAAAGAACATAGTCTACAAAGCCATTAGACTTTTTATCTCCCATGTCATAGACAGGATATTCTTCCTGAACCATAACACCATCAAACTGCCAGCCAAGCCGACTTAAATCATCATCAATGAAGAGCTTTCGAGTAGTCTTTTCGTCGATAGTTTCGTAATCAATCTGTTTACCAGATTTAGGCTTTGCTTTATTGTCTAGAATAGATTTTTGCAAATCAGCAAGCTGCTTTCTAAGTTCTGCAATAGACTTATCTTTTTCATCCAGCTCACCACGATATTTATCTATTTCTTCCTGATTCTTTTTTACAATGATTGTCGCCTTGTTTTTAGGAATCAGATTTTCATCAAATTTACGGGTCTGATAATCATCAGTATAAGTAAAACAAATCCAGTTAGTAAAATTAAAAAGTGCTTTAAGGGAAAGAAGTGCTCGGGCTTTATCTACTTCTGTATTTGAGTGAACAGCTTGATTACCTACTTTTATTACAATCTGTAAATCTTTTTGAATATTTCCTGGAACAATACTAACAAAGTTTTTGTCATGAACTAAAACCTGAATACTGTCGTCATAAGGCATGATAAGTTCATCATCAACGCTATACATCCAGTTTACGGCCTGTTCTACACATTTACGTGCAGAAATACCGCTGAACATGGTGGACTTGTTATATTGTTTTTCTGCCTCATTAGCTAAACCTGAAAATGCAGAAAATTCACTGTAATCTAGCAAGAAGTCAAAATTAGCCATATTTTAAAACACTCTTTTTTCTATTATACCATAGTTTTGCAGTGTTAGCCATATTTCAAATTTTGATTTGTCGATTTGTTGGACAAAAGCGGCGAAGTTGTTTTGAAGTGAAATAGGTGGTGTAATTATTTTCAACTCAGACAAAACTTGCAAATTAATATTTTTCTGTGCTACTGCAGGAGCTTGTTCTTCAAGTATTTTTTGAAAAAAGGAAAACCAATAATTTATAAATAAACTGTTTGTTTTCTCATTTGGTGTAAATCCAACAACACTATCAGGAAAACAAGAGTCAAACGTTAGAATTGCTGTCTTCGCAATAGTTGCTGCAATAGTTATACAAAGAGTACCAGCTTTCCACATTTTACTTTGCTTAAAACCTTCTTCAGAATAAGTTGATTCGTAGTCTGTGATATAAAGATTTGCATTAGCTACATCACCGGTTTGAATCAGTGGATATTTTCCACCTAATAATTCAGGAGCATTTCTAGGTCTATGCTTTGATACGCCTCTTCCAAATTCACCAAGTTCTGGTAATGTTTTTAAATCCCAATCTTTTTCATTAATGACTGGATCCCCAAACATCTCGATAAATCGGGATTTTACGATTAGTCGAGATGCTTAAATTTTGTATTAACTCAGATACTTTTTGTGTGAATTTTTTACATTTTGCTGGTCAACTATAGCGTATTCCATCGTTGTATCTATTTTTTGATGCCCCAAAAGCTTCTGAACCTGCTCAATCGGCATGCCTTTATCAATTGCACGTGTAGCCAAAGTACGCCTGAACTTATGCGGATGTACTTTATTAATTTCCAAGCTGCGTCCTAATTTACGAAGCATTATTTCAACACCTGCAATTTCAAGCCTGTTATGAGGTTCAAGCAAACTTACAAATAAAGCCTCATTTTCATCTTTTCTGGAATTCAAATAATTCTGTAAATGCAGCTTAGTTCTGGCATCAAAATATACGATTCTTTCTTTGGAACCTTTACCAAGAACAACACATTCACGGTTTGCAAAATCAACATCAACTCTATTGAGTTTTACCAGTTCGCCAACACGCATGCCTGTAGATGAAAGAATATCAATGATTGCTAAATCCCGAATACATTTGCAGTTGTCGCGCAAACGTTCCAAAGCTTCGTCAGAATAAGTCTCTTTAACCTGCTTTGTAGTTTTTATTTTGTGGATTCTACGGACAGGACTTTTCAAAATGTAATCTTCATCTTCAAGCCATGTAAAAAAACTGGAAAGAATACGCCGAATATTATCAATTGTCTGTTTTGACGCATTGTTTCTCTTCTGATATTCGCTTAAGTATCCACGCAAATCCTCAGTTTCAACCTGATTAAACGGTTTTTGAAGATTTTTAATCAGATTATCAAGTGTTGAACCATAATAACTGATTGAACGAAGTGAACAACCTTCAATCTGCTTAGCCGAAAGAAATTCTTCTTTCAAAGTTACGTTGTTTTTACCATGATTCAGTGTTTGTGAATCCAAAGCAACGATATCCAAGTTAAAAAAGCAATGCTCAAGGACTTCACACAGTTTCTGTCTTTGAGCATTGTTCAGTACACCAGACATTTCCATCTGGATTTGATTAATTAGTGTCTTTTTCATATAAGCTCCTTAATTCAGAGCCTATAATGAATGTTTATTTTAACGGAGAAATTTTCTCAAAATGTTCGCCGCTAACTGCAAGATTCCAAGCGGCATAGGCTTCTTCCTCATGTAGCGCAAGCCAACCTGTTACCATCTTTAATTGTCTTGCAGGTAATTTTCCAGCTAATAATTCTCCATCGATGCCAAATATAATGTTTCTGGTGCAATATCAATTTCACCATCTAACCAAGATACAAAACCATGCGTTACTTTTGCTGTACGGCGGTTTTCTTCGGATGCAAGAGGCGCAAAGGCAGAACCTTTATCAAGCAGACTTGTAACATCAAAAAGCCGAGTTTCTCCAGTTGAAAAATCTACCAGCATCATTCCGTCATCAAGAATCTTTATAGAGGCGACTTCAATTTCTGGAACTAATTCTCCTGCATAACAAATGCCGTCTTTTATATACATTGCAACCTCCTGATAGTTTATTATACTACGAGAGATAGAATAATTCATCCAAAATATTCGTCGCAGCAAACAGCTGTTAGGTTTTCTATACTTTTAACAGAATTTTTTCTTGTTTATTGGACGCTGCAATTTTGGGGTATGTAATAATTTCTAATCCCATTCCTAAACTGTCCAAATAATCTATAAGGGTGGAAATCTTTATATCCTTTCTTTTTTCAATTTTTGAAACAGAAGATTGCGTAAAATTTGCCATTTCTGATTGTTTTACATTCTGTTCTTCTCGAAGCTGTGCAAGGCGAATAGTCATAATATCCTGCTCAGCTTTTATCTGTGCTCGTCTTACTGATTTTGGAGACATTTTGCTTTCCATCATTTTTATTGCGTCTTTCATTTTCCAACCTCCGTTCGTGTTCTTCAAGAATTGCTACAGATTCTGAAACTAAATCTTTATAAAATTTATCTTGATTTTTGCCTTTTTTATCGCCGCCAGTAAGTAAAAAGGCATTTCTTTCAGAATCAAAGTAATAAGATACTCGAAGAACATATTTTAATGTTTGATTCCGCAATTCCTTAAGATTTTTATATTTCTTTGCTCCATGCAGAACATCTGAATATGGACGTGGCAAGTTTGGCCCGAATTGGCGAAGAAGCAGAACTCGTTCCAAAACGGCTTCTTTACTTTCTTCGTCTAAAGTTTCAAACCATGCATCATATTTTTCTTATGAATCTACACTCCACATATTCACATTATATGAACTAAAGTGAATAATTGTCAATAAAAACATTATCCAAAATATTCACCGCAGCAAGCCGCTTGCCAAATTTGCTACGCAAAATATTGTTGCATAAGAGATTTGTATAAGTTTTCTGCCTTTTCAAGCGATTTCTGTACGGTAAATTTCCTATAACATTACAAATACTTTGTTTAAAACATTCATCAAAAACAGTTTTCTGTTAAAAATTTTGTAAGAATTCTTTGGGAGTCATAGCTTTTATTGTTGAAAATTTATAGTCTTTTACATTTCTTGTAACAATAACTTTTGCTTTGGCTTTTCCAGCACAGAATGATTGTACAGCATCTTCAAAATCAACCATTAGCGATTGAAATGCTTTTTTTATTTCTTTTCTTGATACAGAAATAACACCAAAACTTTCAAAGAAATTTTCAATAATCTTTTTTTGTTGAGTAGAATCTTCAAAAGACTTTCTTGTTATATAAACTGTATCTGTAATAGTTTGTGTTGATACAACACCGTGATAGTTTTGAAACACTTTTTGTAAAACTAAAAAAGAATCTTGAAAAAAATCTTCTCTTTTATTAAGAACATCAATAATGATGTTTGTATCTATAAAAATCTTCAATTTTCAAATTTCCTTTTTTGCAATAATTCTTCGGCGTTTATTTCAGTTGGAATCAAGCCGGCAATAGCGTTAAGGGAATTTAGTTTTTTTTGAATCCGATATGAAATCTTTTTTTGTTTTTTTTGAGGTAAAATTTTTATTCCAAATCGAGAAGCGCATTCTTTAAATTTTGAAGGATTTTCAAAAAAATCTGAGTATGATACCACAACCATTTTCTGCCTCCATTAAAAATATAACACTTAAAAGCTGAATTTGCTAGCCAAAATATTCGCCGCAGCAAACTGCTTACCGAATTTTGCTACGCAAAATATCGCTGCATAAGCGATTTATACAAAGTCTCCGCTTTTTCCAAAGATTTCTGAACGGCAAATTTTGATTTGTCGATTTGTTGAACGAAGGTGGCGAAGTTGTTTTGCAAGGAAAGTGGTGGAACTGGGATTTTTAATGCCTGTAATCTTTCTTTAGAAATATTTGACATTGATTTAGCAGAACCATTTGCTAGGTTTTGAATTCTTTCTCTAAAAACTGGATGATTTATCAGTTTCCATAAATATATTTTATTTAAGTCATCTTTTACATTTAATCTAAAAATTAAGTCTGGCATCATTAAATTTCTTTCTGTCTCAAAAACATATGCTGCCATTCCAACTAATTCAGGTGTATTTTTTCTTGTAAAAAGCAAATCACCTTGTTTGACTTCTACCTTTTTCAGGAACATATCTTCATCAAGCAATGCTTTATTTTCATTTTGATTGTATTCACCGTATGTAACCGCACTAAGTTTTAAAATTGCAGGATATTCTCCTTTTCGCATAGAATCAGAACAGACAAAACTTTTTCCATTATCTATTGTAATTAAGTGGCTCCCAAGTGTTTCAACTTTCCATTTTCCGTTTTCAATTGGATTATCCCCAAACATCTCGATAAATCGGGATTTGATTAGCGTGTCGTATTTTTCGAGC
>OBCH01000107.1_pt1 | contig 21655 bp, 15 predicted proteins | sample 1495941 | NCBI WGS metagenome assembly OBCH01 (sample SAMN03418276, study PRJEB22391) | human gut metagenome | biome: human-gut; feature: organic feature; material: feces | host: Homo sapiens | place: Tanzania | collected 2013-01
CTAAGGTGAAAGAATACATCGAGGCTGAGATGAAGCACAATGATTTACTTGCAGCTAATGTTTCTCAGGTGTTGATTCCAGTTGAGAAGCATGCAACTGTACGTAATGGTAAGAGAGTCGTTAAAGATAAAGTGGCTCTCCCAGGTTATGTCTTTGTGGAAGCTAAACTGAAGGGTGATGTAGCTCATACGTTACGTTTTTGCCCTAATGTTTTGGGTTTCCTTGGAGGTTTGGATGATCCTACACCAGTACCTCAGTCTGACATAAATCGTATGTTGGGCACTGCCGAAGAAACTGAATTTGAGGAGAATCTTGATACTCCTTATGCAGTGGATGAGACAGTTAAGGTTACAGATGGTCCATTTAGTGGTTTCAGTGGTGTTATCGAGGAAGTAAATGCCGAGAAGCACAAGCTGAAGGTGATGGTTAAGATCTTCGGACGTAAAACTCCGTTAGAGTTAAATTATACGCAAGTAGAAAAGGAATAATGTGCCGTTACGGACACATTCTCCTTTATAAGTTTCAATTTTAAATATTAACAAAGAAATGGCTAAAGAAGTTGCTGGATTAATCAAATTACAGATTAAAGGTGGCGCTGCAAATCCTTCACCTCCAGTAGGACCTGCACTGGGTTCTAAAGGTATTAACATTATGGGATTCTGCAAGGAATTCAACGCCCGTACCCAGGATAAAGCAGGTAAAGTATTGCCAGTTGTTATCACATACTACACTGACAAGTCATTCGATTTCATCATCAAGACTCCTCCTGCTGCTGTTCAGTTGAAGGAAGCTGCTAAAATTAAGAGTGGCTCATCTCAGCCTAACCGTCAGAAGGTAGCAAGTCTTACTTGGGATCAGGTGAAGACTATCGCTGAGGACAAAATGAAGGACTTGAATTGCTTTACTGTAGAATCAGCTATGAAGCTCATCGCTGGTACTGCTAGAAGTATGGGTATTACTGTAAAAGGGGACTTCCCTGGTAAATAATTTAAAACTTCAATTAGAAAAATGAGTAAACTGACAAAAAATCAAAAATCAGTAGCTGATAAGGTTGAAGCAGGGAAGGCATACACATTGAAAGAGGCTGCAGAGTTGGTTAAGGAAATTACCACAACCAAATTTGATGCATCTCTGGATATTGATGTACGCTTGGGTGTAGACCCACGTAAAGCTAACCAGATGGTTCGTGGCGTTGTTTCATTGCCAAACGGAACTGGTAAGGTTACCCGTGTGCTTGCGCTCTGTACTCCTGATCAGGAAGCTGCTGCTAAGGAAGCAGGTGCTGATTATGTTGGTCTTGACGAATACGTTGAAAAGATCAAGGGTGGATGGACAGATATTGATGTCATCATCACTATGCCTTCTTGCATGGGTAAGATTGGTCCTTTGGGTCGCGTGCTTGGTCCTCGTGGCTTGATGCCTAACCCTAAGAGTGGCACTGTAACTATGGACGTTGCTAAGGCAGTAAAGGAAGTTAAGCAAGGTAAGATTGACTTTAAGGTTGATAAGGCTGGTATTATCCACACTTCAATCGGTAAGGTTAGCATGACAGCTGAGCAGATCTACGGAAATGCTAAGGAGTTCATCAATACTGTTATCAAGTTGAAGCCTGCTGCTGCTAAAGGTACATATATCAAGAGTATCTTTATTTCTAGCACTATGAGTAAGGGTATCAAGATTGATCCTAAATCAGTTGAATAACTCTAAAAGTTTTGTAAAATGAAGAAAGAAATTAAAGATACCATTATCACCGAACTTGGACAGAAGCTTAAGGAGTATCCTCACTTCTATCTTGTAGACGTTACAGGATTGAATGCTGAGAAGACCAGCAATCTTCGTCGTAAGTGCTTCAAGAGTGAAATCAAGATGGTTGTTGTTAAGAACAACTTGCTTCACAAGGCGTTCGAGGCTTCTGACATCGATTTCTCTGAGTTGTACGGAAGTTTGAAGGGTAATACAGCTGTGTTGTTCACTAACACTGCTAATGTACCAGCTAAAATGCTGAAAGAGTATGACAAGGAAGGTATCCCAGCTTTGAAGGCTGCTTATGCAGAAGAAAGCTTCTATGTAGGTGCCGATAAACTTGGCGAACTTGCAGCACTCAAGAGCAAGAATGAGGTTATCGCAGAAATTGTGGCTTTGCTTCAGTCTCCAGCGAAGAACGTTGTATCTGCTCTTCAATCAGGAAGCAACACTATCCATGGTGTGCTTAAGACATTGGGCGAGCGTCCTGAGTAATCAATCACAATGTTATCATTAATTATAGTATAAACAAAAATAAAATTTAGAATAAAATGGCAGATATCAAAGCTATTGCAGAAGAGTTAGTAAATCTTACTGTTAAGGAAGTTAATGAGTTGGCAACAGTCCTCAAGGACGAGTATGGTATTGAGCCTGCTGCTGCAGCTGTAGCTGTAGCTGCTGGTCCTGCTGCTGGTGGTGCAGCTGCAGCTGAGGAGAAGTCTTCTTTCGACGTTGTCCTCGCTGAGGTTGGTGCTACAAAGCTCCAGGTTGTAAAGGCCGTTAAGGAGGCTTGTGGTCTCGGTTTGAAGGAGGCTAAGGATCTCGTAGACGGTGCTCCTTCTACAATCAAGGAAGGCGTTGCTAAGGACGAGGCTGAGAACTTGAAGAAGGCTATCGAGGCAGCTGGTGCTAAGGTAGAGCTCAAGTAATTTAGAGTTTACATGTCTTAATATATGGTTAGGATTCTCCCAGTAGGCGAGTCCTAACCTTTTTGTGTCTTTTATTATTTTGATAAACCATTTAATAACTTCTAATGGCTACAAAAATTGTTGATAACAGAGTAAATTTTGCCAGCGTTCATAATCCGTACCCATATCCGGATTTCCTCGATGTGCAGTTAAAGTCTTTCAAGGACTTCTTACAGTTGGATACTCCGCCTGAGGAACGCAAGAATGACGGTTTGTATAAGGTGTTCTCTGAGAACTTCCCTATCACCGATACTCGTAATAATTTCGTTCTTGAGTTCTTGGATTACTATATTGACCCTCCACGCTATTCTATTGATGAGTGCTTGGAGAGAGGTCTTACGTATAGTGTACCTTTGAAGGCTAAGATGAAACTTTACTGTACAGACCCAGATCATGAGGATTTCGGTACTTTCATCCAGGATGTATTCTTGGGTACTATTCCTTACATGACAGAGAACGGTACTTTCGTCATCAATGGTGCTGAGCGTGTTGTTGTATCGCAGTTACATCGTTCACCTGGTGTGTTCTTCGGTCAGGGCGTTCATGCCAATGGTACTGTGCTTTATTCTGCGCGTATAATCCCATTCAAGGGTAGTTGGATAGAGTTTGCTACAGATATCAACAATGTGATGTATGCTTACATCGACCGTAAGAAGAAGTTGCCTGTAACGACCTTGCTCCGTGCTATTGGTTATGAGCAGGATAAGGACATTCTTCAGATTTTCGACCTTGCTGAGGAGGTAAAGGTCAATAAGAAAAACATGAAGGCTGCCATAGGTCGTAAGTTGGCTGCTCGTGTATTGAAGAGTTGGAATGAGGACTTCGTTGATGAGGATACCGGCGAGGTGGTTTCTATCGAACGTAATGAGGTGATCATGGAGCGTGAGACAGAACTTACTGCTGAGAATATCGATGAAATCTGTGATAGTGGAGCTTCTACTGTGCTGTTGCATAAGGACGAGGAGGCTGCCAATAAGTTCACTATCATCTTCAATACTTTGGCCAAGGATCCAAGTAACTCAGAGAAGGAAGCTGTTACTTATATCTATCGCCAGTTGCGCAATGCTGATCCTGCCGATGATGCAAGTGCTCGTGAGGTGTTCCAGAACCTCTTTTTCTCTGATAAGAGATATGACTTGGGTGAGGTAGGCCGTTATCGTATTAATAAGAAATTAGGTCTCGATACAGATATGGACGTTCGTGTTTTGACAAAGGACGACATTATCGAGATTATCAAATATTTGATTCAGCTGGTTAACTCCAATGCTACGGTTGACGATATTGACCACTTGTCAAATCGTCGTGTACGCACTGTAGGTGAACAGTTGGCTAACCAGTTCTCTATTGGTTTGGCTCGTATGAGCCGTACTATCCGTGAACGTATGAACGTTCGCGACAATGAGGTGTTTACCCCTACCGATTTGATCAACGCAAAGACTATCTCAAGTGTTATCAACTCTTTCTTCGGTACCAACCCATTGTCTCAGTTTATGGACCAGACCAACCCTCTGGCAGAGGTTACACATAAGCGTCGTCTCTCAGCATTGGGTCCTGGCGGTTTGTCACGTGAGCGTGCGGGTTTTGAGGTTCGTGACGTTCACTATACTCATTATGGTCGTCTTTGTCCTATTGAGAGTCCTGAAGGTCCTAACATCGGTTTGATTTCTTCACTCTGTATGTATGCTAAGATTAATGACCTTGGATTTATCATCACTCCTTATCGTAAGGTAACAGACAGTAAGGTGGATATGGACAACAAGGATGTGGTATATCTCACTGCTGAGGATGAGGAGAATAAGATTATCGGTCAGGGAAATGCTCCTTTGACGGAAGATGGTACATTCATCCGTGATGTTGTAAAATGTCGTCAGGATGCCGATTATCCAGTTGTAGATCCTTCTGAGGTTGACTTTGTTGATGTGTCTCCCCAGCAGATTGCTTCTGTTTCTGCTGGTCTGATTCCTTTCTTGGAGCATGATGATGGTCACCGTGCGCTGATGGGATGTAACATGATGCGTCAGGCTGTTCCATTGCTTCACAACGATGCTCCTATAGTAGGAACAGGTTTGGAGAAGCAGGTATGTGAGGATTCTCGTACCATGGTTACTGCTGAGGGTGAGGGTGTTATCGAATATGTAGATGCTACTACTATCCGTATCCTTTACGATCGTACAGAGGAAGAGGAATTTGTAAGCTTCGAGCCAGCTTTGAAGGAGTATCGCATTCCAAAGTTCCGCCGTACCAACCAGAATATGACTATCGACCTCCGTCCTATCTGTAATAAGGGACAGCGTGTCAAGAAGGGTGATATCCTGACAGAGGGTTATGCAACCGAGAATGGAGAGTTGGCATTGGGCCGCAACCTGCTTGTAGCTTATATTCCTTGGAAGGGTTACAACTATGAGGATGCTGTCGTTATCTCAGAGCGTATGGTTCGCGAGGATGTGCTTACTTCTGTACACGTAGACGAGTATTCACTTGATGTTCGTGAGACCAAGCGTGGTATGGAGGAGTTTACCAGCGATATTCCTAACGTTAGCGAGGAAGCTACAAAGGATTTGGATGATAATGGTATCGTACGTGTTGGTGCTCGTATTGAGCCAGGTGATATCATGATTGGTAAGATTTCTCCTAAGGGTGAGAGCGATCCTTCTCCAGAAGAGAAGTTGCTCCGTGCTATCTTTGGTGACAAGGCTGGCGATGTGAAGGATTCTTCATTGAAGGCTAACCCATCACTAAGTGGTGTTGTTATAGACAAGAAACTCTTCTCTCGTGCTATTAAAACTCGAGAGTCAAAGAAGCAGGACAAGATTATTCTTGCCAAGATTGACGAGGAATACGAGGCAAAGAACGATGACTTGAAAGATATCCTTGTTGACAAGTTGCTCACATTGACCGAGGGTAAGGTTTCTCAGGGTGTGAAGGATTATACTGGTGCTGAAATCATCACCAAGGGCAGCAAGTTTACTACTGCTGCGCTGAAGAACCTGGAATATGATGGCGTTCAGTCAAACAACTGGACTGATGACGATCATACCAATGGCTTGATTCAGACTCTGATTATGAACTATATCCGCAAGTACAAGCAGCTTGATGCAGAACAGAAGCGTCGCAAGTTTGCAATTACTATTGGTGATGAACTTCCTTCTGGTATTCTTCAGATGGCTAAGGTTTACATTGCCAAGAAGCGTAAGATTCAGGTAGGTGATAAACTTGCAGGTCGTCACGGTAATAAGGGTATTGTGTCTAAGGTTGTGCGCACAGAGGATATGCCATTTATGGAAGATGGACGTCCCGTTGATATGGTGTTGAACCCATTGGGTGTGCCTTCTCGTATGAACTTGGGTCAGATCTTTGAGTGTATTCTTGGTGCTGCCGGTAAGAAGTTGGGTGTTAAGTTTGCTACTCCTATCTTCGATGGTGCTAAGCTTGATGATCTCTCAGTATGGACAGACAAGGCTGGTTTGCCACGTTTCTGCTCTACATATCTTTACGATGGTGAGACTGGTGAGCAGTTCGACCAGCCTGCTACTGTTGGTATGACTTACTTCTTGAAGTTGGGTCATATGGTAGAGGACAAGATGCACGCTCGTTCTATTGGTCCTTACTCTCTGATTACTCAGCAGCCACTTGGTGGTAAAGCCCAGTTTGGTGGTCAGCGATTTGGAGAGATGGAGGTTTGGGCCATCGAGGCATTTGGCGCAAGCCACGTACTGCAGGAGATTCTGACTATCAAGTCGGATGATGTTGTAGGTCGTAGCAAGGCATATGAGGCTATCGTTAAGGGCGACCCAATGCCAACTCCTGGTATTCCTGAGTCTCTTAATGTATTGCTCCATGAACTTCGTGGTCTTGGTCTGAGCATCAAACTTGATTAATTTTGAGAACCCCTAATTTAGATATAGAAACATGGCTTTCAAAAAAGATACAAAGGTAAAGAATAATTTTACGAAGATTACCATCGGTCTTGCCTCTCCTGAGGAGATCCTGGAAAATTCGTATGGTGAGGTTACAAAGCCCGAAACCATTAATTATCGTACATATAAGCCCGAACGTGACGGACTTTTCTGCGAGCGCATCTTTGGTCCTACCAAGGACTATGAGTGTGCTTGCGGTAAGTATAAGCGTATCCGTTACAAGGGTATCGTCTGTGACCGATGTGGTGTTGAGGTGACTGAGAAGAAGGTCCGTCGTGAACGTTCTGGTCATATTGAACTGGTTGTGCCAGTGGCTCACATCTGGTATTTCCGTTCATTGCCTAACAAAATTGGCTATCTCTTAGGTATGCCTACCAAGAAGCTTGATGCTGTCATCTACTACGAGAAGTATGTTGTAGTACAGCCAGGTGCGCTGGCTGGCAGAAAGGATGCTGATGGTTTGGAATTGAATGGTTCTCATACTCTCGACCTTCTTACAGAGGATGAGTATATCGATATCATCGACAATCAGTTGAGCCCAGATAACGACCGTCTTCCTGATGAGGATCCAAACAAGTTTATTGCAAAGATGGGTGCTGAGGCTATTTATCAGTTGCTGCAGAACTTGGATCTCGACTCTCTGTCATACGAGTTACGCGACCGTGCTAGCAATGATTCAAGCCAGCAGCGTAAGACTGAGGCTCTGAAGCGTCTTCAAGTTGTAGAGGGCTTCCGTGCCAGCAAGGGTATCAACCGTCCTGAGTGGATGGTTATGAAGATCATCCCTGTAACTCCTCCTGAGCTCCGTCCATTGGTACCTCTGGATGGAGGTCGTTTTGCTACTTCAGATCTCAATGACCTCTATCGTCGTGTTATAATTCGTAACAACCGTTTGAAGCGATTGGTGGAAATCAAGGCTCCAGAGGTAATCCTCCGTAATGAGAAGCGTATGCTGCAGGAGGCTGTTGACAGTTTGTTCGACAACTCTCGCAAGAGCTCTGCTGTGAAGAGCGAAAGCAACCGCCCATTGAAATCACTTTCTGACTCATTGAAGGGTAAGCAGGGTCGTTTCCGTCAGAACTTGCTGGGTAAGCGTGTTGACTATTCTGCTCGATCGGTAATCGTTGTAGGTCCTGAGTTGAAGATGGGTGAATGTGGTCTTCCTAAGTTGATGGCTGCCGAGCTTTATAAGCCATTCATTATCCGCAAGCTCATAGAACGTGGTATTGTGAAGACTGTAAAGAGCGCCAAGAAGATTGTTGATCGTCGTGAGCCAGTAATCTGGGATATTCTCGAGAATGTGATGAAGGGTCATCCTGTTATGCTCAACCGTGCTCCTACACTTCACCGTCTTGGTATCCAGGCTTTCCAGCCTAAGATGATCGAAGGTAAGGCTATCCAGTTGCACCCATTGGCATGTACAGCGTTCAATGCTGACTTCGATGGTGACCAGATGGCTGTTCACCTTCCTTTGAGCAACGAGGCTGTTCTTGAGGCACAGATTTTGATGCTTCAGAGTCATAACATCCTGAACCCAGCCAATGGTGCTCCTATCACCGTTCCTTCACAGGATATGGTGCTCGGTCTTTATTACATCACCAAGATTCGTCCAGGAGCCAAGGGTGAGGGCTTGTCTTTCTATGGTCCTGAAGAGGCTTTGATTGCACGCAATGAGGGACGTTGCGACTTGCACGCGCCTGTAAAGGTTATTGTCAACGACCTCGTAGATGGCAAGTTGCAGAAGCGTATGGTTGAGACATCTGTAGGTCGTGTTATTGTAAACCAGATTATTCCAGAGGAAGTAGGCTTCTTCAATGATGTTATTTCAAAGAAGACTTTGCGCGGACTTATTTCTGATGTAATCAAGGCTGTCGGTATGGCTCAGGCCTGCGAGTTCCTCGATGGTATCAAGAACCTCGGTTATCGTATGGCTTACGTTGCCGGTCTTTCGTTCAACCTTGGTGATATCATTATTCCACCAGAGAAGGAAGAAATCGTGGCTAAGGGTCATAAGGAGATTGAGGAAATCACCAATAACTATAATATGGGTTTCATTACCGATAAGGAGCGTTACAACCAGGTTATCGATACCTGGACTCATGTAAACACCAACCTCGGTAATGTGCTGATGAAGGAAATGACCGAGGCTGATCAGGGATTCAACGCTGTGTATATGATGCTTGACTCTGGAGCCCGTGGTTCTAAGGACCAGATTAAGCAGTTGTCTGGTATGCGTGGTTTGATGGCTAAGCCTCAGAAGGCAGGTGCTGAAGGTGCTCAAATTATTGAGAACCCAATTCTGTCTAACTTCAAGGAGGGTATGTCTGTGTTGGAGTACTTCATTTCTTCACATGGTGCCCGTAAGGGTCTTGCTGATACCGCTATGAAGACTGCCGATGCTGGTTACCTGACACGTCGTCTTGTCGATGTGTCCCATGATGTGATTATTTCTGAGGAGGACTGTGGTACCTTGCGTGGTTTGGTTTGTACAGCCTTGAAGAACGGTGACGAGGTGATTTCTACTTTGTATGAGCGTATCCTCGGTCGTGTATCTGTACATGATGTTATTCATCCTACAACTGGCGAGTTGATTGTACGTGCCGGTGAGGAGATAACAGAGGCTAAGGCCAAAGCTATCGAAGATTCTCCTATTGAGAGTGTTGAGATTCGCTCGGTACTTACCTGCGAGAGCAAGAAGGGTGTCTGCATGAAGTGTTATGGCCGTAATTTGGCTACTGCCCGCATGGTACAGTTGGGTGAGGCTGTAGGTGTCATCGCAGCTCAAGCTATTGGTGAGCCTGGTACACAGCTTACTCTTCGTACATTCCACGCCGGTGGTATTGCTTCTAACGCGGCTGCCAATGCCAAGATAGAGGCAAAGAACAAATCACGAATCGAGTTCGATGAGTTGAGCACGGTTCCATTTGTAGAAGAAGACGAGGAAGGCAATGACGTAAAGTGCGAGATGGTAGTAAGCCACTTGGCAGAAATCCGATTTGTCGATCCTAATACAAATATCGTTCTTTCAACATTGAACGTTCCTTATGGTTCTTCACTCTATCACAAGGAAGGTGAGGTCGTTGATAAGGGTACTGTTATTGCCAAGTGGGACCCATTCAATGCCGTTATCGTAAGCCAGTATGCTGGTACATTGAAGTTCAATGACGTTCAGGAGGGTGTTACCTACCGTGCTGAGACTGATGAAACCACCGGTCTTACCGAGAAGATTATCACCGACTCCAAGAATAAGACCATGGTTCCTTCTTGTGATGTTGTTGATGCAAACGGACAGGTATTGGGAACATACAACTTCCCAGTGGGTGGACACGTAGCCGTTGAGGATGGTCAGACTATCAAGACGGGTGAGACTTTGGTGAAGATTCCACGTGCCGTAGGTGGTGCTGGTGATATCACTGGTGGTCTTCCACGTGTAACTGAGTTGTTTGAGGCTCGTAACCCATCAAACCCTGCTGTCGTTTCAGAAATCGACGGTGAGATTACCATGGGTAAGGTAAAGCGTGGTAACCGTGAGATTATTGTCACATCCAAGACTGGCGACCAGAGAAAGTATCTCGTATCTCTGTCTAAGCAGATTCTGGTTCAGGAGCATGATGCTGTCCGTGCTGGTACACCTCTTTCTGATGGTGTTGTGACTCCAGGCGATATTCTTGCTATCAAGGGTCCTACTGCCGTACAGGAGTATATAGTCAACCAGGTACAGGACGTTTATCGTCTGCAGGGTGTGGCTATTAACGACAAGCATTTTGAGATTATCGTTCGTCAGATGATGCGTAAGGTTCGCATTGATGATCCGGGTGATACCACATTCTTGGAGCAGGAATTGGTGGATAAGCTCGACTTTGCCGAGGAGAATGATCGTATTTGGGGAAAGAAGGTTGTTACCGATGCTGGTGACAGCGAGAATCTTAAGCCAGGTCAGATCATCACAGCTCGCAGACTCCGTGACGAGAACTCAGGTTTGAAGCGTCGTGATATGAAGCTGGTTCAGGTTCGTGACGCTGTAGCAGCGACATCTACTCAGATACTTCAGGGTATCACTCGTGCTGCTTTGGGTACGAAGAGCTTCATGAGTGCTGCTTCATTCCAGGAGACTACCAAGGTCTTGAATGAGGCTGCTATCCGTGGTAAGGTAGACTACCTTGAGGGTATGAAGGAGAATGTGATCTGTGGTCACTTGATTCCTGCTGGTACTGGTCTTCGCCAATGGGAGAAGATTATCGTTGGCTCTAAGGAAGAATATGAGCGCATGCAGGCTAATCGCAAGAACGTGCTCGATTACTCTGACTCCAACATGGGTGAGTAGTCTTAGTAATATAGATAAAACAAAAGGGATATGTCAGTAATGGCATATCCTTTTTTTGATGAGTATTGATTGTCAATAATGTTTTTTGTTAGTATAGCTTTTCTTTACGATTAGCTGTGGGGCTGAATGGAAAGGCAACGTCTCTGACCCCAATCAAAGTATTATCCTTTGATTCTTGAAAACCTAAAAGTAGCTTGTTGTCGTTTCTCTTTTTGATACTTTGTGGAAAGATTGCCTCTAAGAGAATGGAAAAAGTTTCATACCTTGGAACGTGGAGTTCCATAGGATGAAACTGTAAGTTCCGTAGTTGGAAACTGTGTGAAACTTAGTTGCTGGAAAGTTCTATCTTCTCTTCGTATTTGTCGAATGTCGGTTGGTCGTATCCTTTCGCCTTGAACAATGCGCCGATGGCTACTTGCAGCTCGGGTGTGAGGTATTTCTCGCCACGGTGATATCTGTAATAGGCAGTCTTGCCTCCAAGTACTCCCATTATCTGTATTCGCAAGTCGGCTACGTCGCAGTTCCTTACTTGGCTGTACACATGTGAAAATCCCCACGCAGAAGTAATGACTCTCGGCCGCATGAAATACTCGCATTGTCCGTTTTGCAAGGCATCGGGGAAAATGGTTCGTCCCACTTTTTGCGCAGGGTCCTTGTATGCGTATGCCTGGTGCCTGAAGCACTCGTCGGCTCTTGGACAAGTGCTATTGAAACAATAAGCCATGTCGTATTTGATGAGGCTCTTGATAACGCTGGGATCATTCATGTCCTTTTTCATATTTGTGCTTTTAGATGACGTGAAGCCGTGTCAATGGCTTTTGGTTATGTATTTTGTTGAGCGCAAAGTTAGATAATTTTTCTGATTTAGCAGCCTGTAACATAGAAAAACTTGAATGTCTTTCGTCGATTTTTGCAAAATAAGCTTTGTATTACGAGAAGTCTCGCAAGATAACTCACGTCAGCTGTTACGTGAGGGCGAACATCGTATAATGCGTGTGGGCTGCCTGTTGAACGGCTACTATTTTCCTCAACAGGTTCTCCTATTACCAAGTATCGTAAGAAGAAAAAACAAGAATGAGAGTGATACAGATGTTCATTGCGTAAAAATAAGGGGCAATTCGTAAAAAAAAGACAGTTTGACTATATATATAAGCACATAAAAGCGTTTTCTTGATTTTTTTGTTCTATATTTGCCAAGTGCAATAATGCTTTTTTCAAAACAAGAATAACATATAAAATTTTAATGACATGAAAAAAATCAACCTATTGTTACTAACTGGCTTGGTATTATTGCCTGCAATACCGCTAAGCGCACAAACCTTTGAGGAGGTATTCGGGGGGGTAAAGTAGTACCTACTTTCTATGATGACGTCAATAATGACGGCAAATTAGAATACCTTTGGACGAAAAATACTAATATTAGTGATAAAAATGAGATGCAATGGCTTTCTATTGATGGTAGCCTTGTAATGGATTTGAAAACCATTAAGGATAATGGTATTATAGCTTCAAATATCATAGGAAGTAGAGACTTGAAGTTGCAGAAACTGAATGCCGAGCCTTATTTTGGTTTTGCCTTTTATGGAGTAGATTACTCATCAACAAAGAGCAAGATGCTCATTCCCCGTAACGGCAGTTATGTCTATCATGAGTTTGACATGAAGAATACTACAGGTGCGACATGGGCTGATGTGAATCTTGACGGATTGGAGGACTTGCTGTATTGGGATAATAGTGACGGAACGTATCGGCCTTACTTTAAACTGCAGAAAAAAGACGGAACGTTCATGACTCAGCCTGTGCCAGTAGTTACTGATCCTGAGGAACTGAAATCGGCACAGTACGCTATGGCGGGCAATGGAGCTTTTACTATAAGAACCAATGGCATGACTGCCTTTGCAAGCCCTAACAGCGGCTACTATAGCAAAGACCCTATGACGGTTGTCGATCTGAATCTTGACGGATATCCCGATTTTATTGACGAAAATGGCAACTCACTCATTTCTTTAGGTAATGGCAAGTATTATTCTGCCGCTTTCTCAGGAAGGGTGAAAGTGGCTGATGTCAATGGTGACGGACTGACTGACTTGATAGTCTACAGCAATGGGGAACTGAAACTTAAATTGAATACGGGTACAGATTTTAAGGAGACATTATTGTTGAGCAATAATGCCGTTGACGGTATCCATGTGTTGGATTGCAATGGTGACGGCTTGCTTGACGTTTTGGTTACGGTACCTGGCAAAGAGAACAGCTTTATTGCATTCTTGAAAAATCAAGGCAATGGTACGTTCAGGAAAAGCGTTAAGTCATTTACAGGAGAGCATAAATGGAGTGCTCCTTACTTTATCAATAATAATGGTTTGCCAAGTTTGTTTACTTTTGGCGATTTCACTTATAAGAAGGATGATACAAGTGTTAGTACCGTATATGGAGGACTTGTCACGATATGGAACTGGGATTCTAACTTTAAGGTAACTTCATCTTCTATCAACCAAGATACACCTTACTCATTGGCATTCCCGCCACGCGATATAGACGGCGACGGTAAGATGGAATTCCCGGCATGTATGCCTAATAGTAGTTGGGATTTACAAAAGAGTGGAATCTTCCGTTATGCCGTTGATAAGGTCAATACTGCCCCTAAGAAGATGAAAGTGCCAGGCTTGGTTTTGGACAAGTCTATTGGTATGTTGCGTGCTGAATGGGAAGCCGGTAGTGATGCTGAGAATGCCACGGGCGATTTGAGCTATGAGTTTGAAATATCTTCGGGTGGCGAGTACCTGTATCGTACTTACACCAAGAGTTTGTTTGCCCTTGCCGCTGCTGGTGTGTGGGGTAAGAATAGCGTGTCTGCCCGTGTCCGTGCCATAGACGCATGTGGCATGAAGGGAGAATGGAGCGATTATGCACAGCTGGACGGTATTTCTCAGTTGGCAACATTCACTATTGACAAGAAGACTGTCAGCACCTGTGATACTGTGTTTGTGTCAAGTCTTAATGGACAGGATTTTACTCTGAGAGGAAAACCTGATGGTACTATCGTCACTTCCGCCGACGGCAGACAGGGCATCATGTTCGATACATTCGGCAAGAAGCAGATTGAAGGCATAAGTTCTGACGGCTTGACATTTGCCTTGGACGTAGACGTTTTGCCATTCAGAATAGAGATTGTAGATCGAAACTTTGGTGGCGTTTTCTTTGATTATTTCCAAGAGGGGAGAATGCTTAGTATGAATTGGGGTGGTCTGTATGTTTATAATAAAGAGGCTAAGTCTGATTATAATAATGGAACGTTTGAGAAGCTGCCTGTCTTCGGACTTTCAGACGGAGTAAAAGGTGATAAGTTGGCTGTCTTTGACGCGAATATGGACGGCTTGCCTGATGTGTTATGTGCACCGAGTCCAAATGATGATAGATTCCGAACACAGGCAGTCATTAATCTGGGCGATGGCGACTTCGAGAAGTCTACAGATGCTTATACCTATGATGGTAAAGAACGGTCTGGTATCTATACTTATTATTATGTTGACCTGAACAATGATGGTCTGCTGGATTATTGTTCGTATGATTCTGATGCGTCTAGATATAAGGTTTATTATAATAATGGTGACGGCACATTTACTTCCAAACCTTTGGATTTTGGCGATTATACTTTGATAGAAATGATTTCCGGGGCTTTTGCCGATTATGATAGGGATGGTCGTATAGACGCATTGGTACGTTTGAAAAACAAGAACAACAAGAAATGCTATGCTGTAGCTTTCAATAAAGGCAATGGCAAATTCGATGTTGTAGAACTGGCTACAAGTATAAGCGATTGGTACGCTAATGTATATGACGTAGACGGAGATGGTTATATGGATTATGTTATGTCTGATAAGATTCTCAAAAACATGGGTAATCGTACTTTCGAAGAGCAAGCCTTAGGTCAGTTGCGTCCCGTCTACATCGACTTTGACTTGGATGGCAAGCTTGATTATCAGAGCAGTAACAGAATGGAGTTCACGATAAGTAATAATGGCAGTCCTGTGACATTCGAGAATTTGCAGTCAAAATGTTTTATTGGGACTACTAAAAAGAACATTGTGGACATAGACAATGATGGTGTTCCTGATAGTGAAGATGGAGATTATACTTGTTTAACCAAACAAAAGTGCATCAATACTCCGCCTACTGCCCCAACTACCGTATATGCCAATCAGAAGAACGGCGAGGTTGTCATCTCATGGAGTGGCGCAACAGACAAGGAGAGCACGAATGCTCAGCTGCTCTATAATATAAGTATCAGGAAAAAGGGAGAGAGTGGCGATGGCAGCTACATCTGGTCTCCGCTGAATGCTAATGATGATAATGCCAAGATGGCAGGAACAGGAATTCAGACATATTATCGTCAGGCTACAACCTTGCCTATGCCTATCAGCAGATTTGAGGCTGGCAAGACTTATGAGATTTGTGTTCAGACGCTGGATCCTTGGATGGCTCATTCGCCTTTCTCTAAGGTTATTGAGTTCACACCTACTGAAACAACCCTTGTCTCTCTGCCTGAAAAGGCAGGAGTAGGACAGGCAGTCAAGGCTTCTGTAGAAAGCAATGTAGGAGAAATTACTCTGACAACAGATGATGGTGAGGTAAGAAATGACGGCACTATCGTTTGGAGCACACCGGGTCTGAAGACCGTTCAGGCTGTGAGTACGGCTAATTCACAGGTGAAGGGTACGGTTCGTATCATGATTTACGAACAGCCGTCGTTGGAGGTGAACATACCTGACAAGGTGCTGGCTGGGCAGACTATTGTGGTGAATATGCCAGAATGCTTCCGCAATGAAGATGCCAAGGTGTCGGTGTCTGCCGATAATGCAGAGGTGTCGTATGATGCGAACACCAATCAGGCTGTTGTTGCTATATCTGAAAATGCTACTTCTTGTTCTTTGAAACTCAATTACAGCGATGATGTCTGGAATCCGGCAGTTAAGAAGAGTTATGATGTAGAGGTGGTAGGTGCTGGTTGGCAACCGCAGTTGGCACAGGTGACAGTAGCTGATGGACATAATGTGCTGGAGTGGAATGCTGGTCAGGCATTGCCTGATGCAAGTATTTTTACTGGTAAGGTAAATGTATATCGTGAGACCAACGTTGCTGATAGCTACGAAAAGATAGGAGAGATTGCATTGGAAAACGGCAGATTTGTAGATACAGACAGCCGTCCTGACGTGAAGAGCAATCGTTATATGATAACGTTGCCGACTGTCTATGGAGTGGAAAGCGCTCCAAGCCGTGTTCACGCCTCTGTCCATCTGATGGTGAATAAGGGTATGGGCAATGACATCAACCTGCATTGGACTCCTTATGAGGGAGCTGACATTTCGCAATACATGATATTTGCAGGTGCTACTCCTGATAATATGCAAGTTGTGGAGACATTGTCTGGCTATTCTCGTAGCTATGTCCATCATCGTTCGTCAGACGATGTTACTTACTATGCTATAGGAATGAAGCAGAAGTCTGGAGCTATGAAGAGTAGGGGCATGCGTGCCGAGGCTAAGCAAGAAAATGTTACTTCTAATGTGATAAGCAGTAAGGAAGCATACGCAGTCAAACTGGTTACTCATATTGAAATACAGACAGAGGAAACTGATGCAACCATTTCAGAGACTCAGACTACTCTGCATCTGAAAGCATGGGTCACTCCAGTATTGGCTACTATCGCTAATGTGGAATGGAGCATTGTGGAAGGCGAGGAGTTTGCCACCATCAACAAAGACGGTGTCTTAACTGCCAACATGGGAGCCAAGGCAGGTGCTGTTGTCGTTCAGGCAAAGGCTATTGACGGTTCGGAAGTGATGGCTGAGCGCACCTTCGATATTCCTCAATCGACAGGAATCTCTGCTGTAACAGATGGTGCTTCTGCTGTAACAATACTTTCAGGCTATGGTAACATCCTCGTGAAGTATGCTACCGGATTAATGAGGATAACAACAGCTAATGGTGCCGTCGTTCATAGTTCTGTTGTTGATGGTGAACGCAAGGTTTATTTGCCTGCAGGTATTTATATTGTCAAGATAGGCAAGACGGTAAGAAAAGTTGTTGTAAGATAACTTATGTAATAGGAGAGCGGATGAACGATTCATTCGCTCTCTTTGATGTAAGTTCGGAGTGAACATTATTACAAGAACTTTCGCATTCACTTAGTATTTCCCTTGGCAAAAGCTATTTGGTTGCAAAGTTACAACATGAATTTCTCACACATGTCGAAGAGTGTCGTAGACTGTCGTTAACTTCATGATCTAACGAAGCGCTTTGTTGCACCTTAACGAAGCGCTTCCTTAACACCTAACGAAGCGCTTTGTTAGCAACTCATGAAGCGCTTCGTTAACACCTCATGAAGCGCTTCGTTAGATCACTATAAAATTCTTTATTGGATTTTATGCTTGCGCTTTCTTTTGAAGCATGTTTTTTGCCGAGGCTAAATCTTATACACATATTGTTTATCCATCTGCTCTTTTATGCTTTTCTATATATAATTATGTATGCGCGCGTGCGGACGTACATTTAATATATGGCTACCACTAATATATGGCTACCACGATATTTTGAATGTCGTTTGTTTGGGGTGAAATTGTTGTTGTTTGATGTGTTTTGTTTATTAAAACTGCAAAAAAAGTTGCTGTTCTCAGATTTTTTATGTAAGTTTGCAACGTCAATAAATTAATAACCTTATAAACTTAAAGAATAATGGAAGATAATAACAAGAACAATCAGAATCAGTTTCAGATGGGAATTAACCCTGAGGTAGCAGAAGGAATTTACTCAAACCTTGCGCTCATTACCCATTCCAGTTCGGACTTTATCCTCGATTTTGCCTGTGCCCTTCCCGGAATGCCGCAGCCGCAAATAAAGAGTCGCGTCATTATGGCTCCTGAGCACGCCAAGCGTTTGTTGCAAGCTTTGCAGAGCAATATATACAATTATGAGCAGACATTTGGCAAAATCAAGATGCCTAATGAGCCTGAGCGTACAATAGCTCCATTCAATACTCCCAAGGGTGAAGCATAATTTGAAACAGAGATAGTTAAAGGAGTTATGGAGTGTCCTCTTGAAGTATGCAAATGAATGTGGCAACTATTAGTCCTGCGTTTTGTAGTCAAGGTGACATTTGCTTTAACTCCTTTGATACCCTTCGTGTTCTGAACCTTTGAAAGTTCAGTTTTTTTAGTCCAACTTCTTCTTTCGATACGGTAAGTAAGTATATCATGAAATACTAAAAATGCTTTTAAAAAACACAACGAATAGTTATAAAAAGTTAAATGTTGCAGTTTTGAAAAGCTTCCTTTTTAATTAGTTAGGTGTTTTGCGAGAAAAGTCGTATCTTTGCACCCCGAAAACGGCCAGAGATATTTGGCTCGTAATGGATTTGACAATAACAAAACAAAAATAATAAATTAAAAAGTAAAATTATGCCTACTATTTCACAATTGGTAAGAAAAGGCAGACGAGTTCTCGTAGACAAGAGCAAGTCACCAGCTTTGGATTCATGTCCTCAGCGTCGTGGTGTTTGTGTTCGTGTTTACACAACAACTCCAAAGAAGCCTAATTCGGCAATGCGTAAGGTTGCCCGTGTTCGTTTGACAAACTCTAAGGAGGTTAACTCTTACATTCCAGGAGAGGGTCATAACTTGCAGGAGCACTCAATCGTATTGGTTCGCGGTGGTCGTGTTAAGGACCTCCCAGGTGTACGTTATCACATCGTTCGTGGTACTCTTGATACCGCAGGTGTAGCAAACCGCACTCAGCGTCGTTCTAAGTACGGAGCTAAGCGTCCAAAGGCTAAGAAGTAATCTTTGTCAAAGCCGAAAGCCAAAGACTCACGACCGGAGAAGGTCGAGAGTTGAGGAAACAAAAACAAAATTTTTATTTCAAACGTTTTGCTGGAGAAGTAACAGGTTGAGTAAATACTCGGGTGCGAGTGTTGAAGAACGATATACAGCCCCATGCAGAATTTAAATTTTTCAATTAAAAATGAGAAAAGCAAAACCAAAGAAGAGAGTGATCCTTCCAGATCCAGTCTTCAATGACCAAAAGGTCTCTAAATTCGTGAATCATTTGATGTATGACGGTAAGAAGAATACATCTTATGAGATTTTCTACAATGCACTTGATACCGTTAAGGCTAAGATGTCTAACGAGGAGAAGTCTGCCCTTGAGATTTGGAAGCAGGCCCTCGATAACATCACTCCACAGGTTGAGGTTAAGAGCCGTCGTATCGGTGGTGCTACCTTCCAGGTTCCTACAGAAATTCGTCCTGACCGCAAGGAGAGCATCTCTATGAAGAACCTTATCGCTTTCGCTCGTAAGCGTGGTGGTAAGACAATGGCAGACAAGTTGGCTGCTGAGATTATGGATGCTTACAACAATCAGGGTGGCGCATACAAGCGTAAGGAAGATATGCACCGCATGGCTGAGGCTAACCGTGCATTTGCTCACTTTAGATTCTAATTTAATAAATAGGTAAAAAGAAAATGGCAAATCGCGATTTACATTTGACACGTAATATCGGTATTATGGCTCACATCGATGCCGGTAAAACAACAACATCAGAGCGTATCTTGTTCTACACTGGTAAAACTCACAAGATTGGTGAGGTGCACGATGGTGCAGCTACCATGGACTGGATGGCTCAGGAGCAGGAACGTGGTATTACTATTACCTCTGCTGCTACAACTTGTAACTGGAACTATCTTGGCAAGTCATACAAGATTAACTTGATCGATACTCCGGGACACGTTGACTTTACCGCCGAGGTAGAGCGTTCTCTCCGTGTACTTGATGGTGCTGTTGCTACATATTCTGCAGCTGATGGTGTACAGCCACAGTCTGAGACTGTATGGCGCCAGGCTGATAAGTATAATGTACCTCGTATTGGTTATGTAAACAAGATGGACCGTTCTGGTGCAAACTTCTTCGAGACAGTACAGCAGATGAAGGATATCTTGGGCGCAAATCCAATTGCTATTCAGATTCCTATTGGTGCAGAGGAGAACTTCAAGGGTGTAGTAGACCTTATCAAGATGAAGGCTATCCTTTGGCACGATGAGACCATGGGTGCTGAGTATGACGTAGAGGAAATTCCTGCTGACTTGGCTGACGAAGCTGCTGAGTGGCGTGATAAGTTGCTCGAGGGTGCTGCCAACTTTGATGACGAAGTAATGGAGCTTTATCTCGATGGTCAGGATATTCCTGAGGAGAAGATCCTCGCAGCTATCCGTAAGGGATGCTGTGCTATGGAGTGCTGCCCAATGTTGCTTGGTTCTTCATACAAGAATAAGGGTGTTCAGCCTTTGCTCGACTATGTATGTGCATTCCTGCCTTCACCAATGGATACTCCTAATATCGTTGGTACCAACCCTGATACTGAGGAGGAAGAGGATCGTAAGCCTTCTGAGGATGAGCCAACATCAGCTCTTGCATTTAAGATCGCTACTGATCCATTTATGGGCCGCTTGGTATTCTTCCGTGTTTACTCAGGTAAGGTTGTTGCTGGTTCTTATGTTTACAACCCACGTTCTGGCAAGCGCGAGCGTATCAGCCGTCTGTTCCAGATGAACTCTAAGCAGGAGATTCCAATGGAGTCTATCGACGCTGGTGATATCGGTGCAGGTGTAGGTTTCAAGGATATCCGTACAGGTGATACACTCTGTGATGAGGATCACCCAATTGTATTGGAGTCTATGACATTCCCTGATACTGTGATTTCTATCGCAGTTGAGCCTAAGAGCCAGGCTGACATCGCTAAGATGGATAACGGTCTCGCTAAGTTGGCTGAAGAGGACCCAACCTTTACCGTACGTACCGACGAGCAGAGTGGTCAGACAATCATCTCTGGTATGGGTGAGCTCCACTTGGATATCATCATCGACCGTCTGAAGCGTGAGTTCAAGGTTGAGTGTAACCAGGGTAAGCCACAGGTTAACTATAAGGAGGCTATCACTAAGTTCGCTCAGAGCCGTGAGACTTACAAGAAGCAGTCTGGTGGTCGCGGTAAGTTCGCTTGTATTGATGTAACAATCGGTCCTAAGGACGAGGATTACAAGGAGGGCGACTTGCAGTTTATTAACGAGGTGAAGGGTGGTAACATTCCTAAGGAATTCATTCCATCAGTACAGAAGGGTTTTGCTGATTGTTTGTCTAATGGTGTTCTCGGTGGCTTCCCAATGACTGGTCTGAAGGTAACTTTGACCGATGGTAGTTTCCACCCAGTAGACTCTGATCAGTTGTCATTCGAGCTCGTTGCTCACCAGGCATTCAAGGTCCTCTGTCCTAAGGCAGGTCCTGTCCTGATGGAGCCTATCATGAAGGTTGAGGTTGTAACTCCAGAGGAGAACATGGGTGATGTTATCGGCGACTTGAACAAGCGTCGTGGTCTCGTTCAGGGTATGGAGGAAGGCCGCAGCGGTGCACGTATCGTTAAGGCAATGGTTCCATTGGCAGAGATGTTCGGTTATGTGACAGCTTTGCGTACCATCACTTCTGGTCGTGCTACAAGCTCAATGGAGTATGATCACCATGCACCTCTCTCTTCAACAATTGCTAAGGCTGTGTTGGAAGAGGTTAAGGGTCACGCAGAACTCCTGTAATAAAGAAACAAATAGGTAAGATGAGGCGCTGCTTAGCGAATGACTCTTAAGCAGCGTACCTCTTCTTCC
>OBCH01000114.1_pt1 | contig 21112 bp, 15 predicted proteins | sample 1495941 | NCBI WGS metagenome assembly OBCH01 (sample SAMN03418276, study PRJEB22391) | human gut metagenome | biome: human-gut; feature: organic feature; material: feces | host: Homo sapiens | place: Tanzania | collected 2013-01
CGGCCTCGGCGACCTTGCGATTCGTTACGGCTACCAGCGTTTCCGCACCGGAATTATGGTCGCGTCTGTCATCGTTATTATAATTCTTGTCGCGCTGATTCAGTTTGCAGGCACAAAAATTACAAACCGGATGATGAGCAAAAGATAAATTTTCAATTTTTTTTCAAAAACCGTTGACACGATTAATGCAGAACGGTATAAAATAATCATACTAAATCACTAGGAATTAGTGGTTTTAAAAATGGATATTGGAGGCAATATATGAAAAAAATCATCGCTTTTGCTGCGGCGGCATTGGCTTTTGCGACTGTTAATGCCCAGAAAACATTGAAAGTTGCGGCGACACCAGAGCCACACGCGGATCTTTTGAATCTTGTAAAAGATGACTTAAAGGCTGAAGGAATCAACCTTCAGGTTATTGAAATGACAGACTATCCGACTTTGAACGAAGTTCTTGAAGCCGGCGACATTGATGCGAACTTTGACCAGCATCTTCCATATATGGAATCTTTCAACAAGGAAAAGGGAACTCATCTTGTAGCTGTGGCAGGAATCCATGTTGAACCGTTTGCGCTTTACTCAAAAAAAGTAAGCTCGATTAAAGATTTTAAGAAAAAATCAGTGATTGCAATCCCGAATGACCCAACAAACGAGGCTAGGGCGCTTCTTCTTTTGCAGGAGTCGGGACTTATCACGCTTCGCGATGGCGCAGGAATTGAGGCGACACCGATTGACATAAAAAGCAATCCTTTGAAGCTTAAATTCCGCGAAATTGAAGGCGCATCTCTTCCGCGAGTGCTTAATGACGTTGACGGCGCTGTAATAAACGGAAACTATGCGCTTCCTGCAGGTCTTTCAGCAAAAAAAGACGGTCTTTTTGTAGAAGGCTCTTCATCTCCTTATGTAAACTATGTCGTAGTAAAGCAGGGAAATGAAAACCGGGCAGAAATCAAGGCTTTGGTAAAAGCGCTGCAGAGCCAGAAAGTAAAAGACTATATCAACAAAAGATATCCAAACGGTGAAGTTGTAGCAGCATTCTAATCCTTAAGGCAGAGTGAATGAAAAATCCGCAGGTTTACGCCCGCGGATTTTTTTTGTTCCTAGAGATTTTTGTTTTCTGTGAATTTTTCAAGGCGGTTCATTGCGTCCTCAAGGATTTTTTTAGGGCAGGCAAGGTTGATTCTTACAAAATTTTCGCCGCATTTTCCGTATTCCGAGCCGCCGTTTATGTAAAGCCCTGTTTTGTCTCGCAGTTCCTTCGCAAAATCGTCGCCGTTCTGATGCAGGTCGACCCACATAAGGTATGTCGCATCCGATTTGATTACAGAAAATCCCTTTTTCATGGAATTAATGCGTTCTTCCGCGTATTCGCGGTTTCTGAAAAGATACTTGTTTAGCTCATCAAGCCATTCTTCGCCATGGTTGAATGCGGCGATTGTCGCATCTATGGCAAATGCGTTCGGCTCCGCGATTTCGTCCGTGTTCAGGGCGCGCCACACTTTGTGCCGTAAAAAAGGATTTTTAACGATGACGGCGGAAGAATTTATTCCGGCGATATTAAAACATTTTGTAGGGGAAACGCAGGAAACCGAAATCTCGGCGCAGGTTTCAGAAGCGCCCGCAAAAGGCTCGTATTTTTTTCCGGGCCGTGTAATATCGCAGTGGATTTCGTCGCTTAGGACAATCACTCCATATTTTTTGCAAAGACCGCCGATTTTTGCAAGCTCATGTTTTGTCCAGATATTTCCAGTCGGATTCTGGGGATTGCATAAAATCATCATTGAAACCTGAGGGTCTGAAAGCTCTTTTTCCAGGCGCTCAAAATTTATTGAATATTCAGTTCCGTTGTAGTCAAGCGGACATTCGACAGGAATTCTTCCGTTGTTTATTATGGAATTGAAGAAAATATTGTAGCAGGGGGTTAATAGCAGGACTTTTTCAGCCGGAGTTGTAAGCTTTCGCACCAAGGAAGAGATGGCCGGAACAATTCCTGTACAAAAAATTATACATTCTGGTAAAATTTCTAAGCCATGGCGGCGTTTCCACCAGTTCATGCAGCTGATTTTCCATTCATCTGGCACTATGGAATATCCAAAAATTCCGTTTGCCGCGCGTTTTTCAATGGCTTCTTTTATGCAGGGGGCAGTCTCAAAATCCATGTCTGCAACCCAAAGGGGAAGTTCCCCGGGATTTACATCCCATTTAAGGGAATTTGTATGTTTTCTGTCTACAATTTTATCAAAGTCAAATTTCATTTTAACGCTCGTTCAGGTTAGGGTCTTCCGAATATTTTTTTTCAATATTTTTGCATATAATCTGCGTTTTTGTCACATCAACCCTAAGCGGATTCATAATCAGTGTTCCGATTCCGTCTGCGTTTATAATTCCAGAGCCTGGATTTTTTATGCTGTCAACCTTGTTTGTTATGGTTGCTTTTATGTTCTGTGAATATTCAAAGGCCAGGTCGGTGTTGATAAGAGAGCAGTTTTCAAGCGTAAGGCCGTCTATGTAGCAAAGGCCCTGGTTGCTTTCGATGACGCAGTTTACGAATTTTAGATTTTTTGAATTCCATCCAAGGTATTCACCGCAGATGTATGAATCGTAAATCTCAACATTTTCGCAGTTCCAGAAAGAGTCTTTTGAATTCAGGCGCGCGTTGCGAATTTCAATATTTTTTCCGCCGTCAAGAAAGTAATTTCCGTCAAGAACAAAATCTTCCGCCTTGAAATTTTCTGAATTCATAGCGAAGTAGTCTCCCTTTGCATAGACCTGCACAAGGCGGATGTTCCTGCAGTTCCAGAGCGTTTCTTCGGCATTTGAAAAAGTGACTTTTTTTAGAAAAACTCCATCGCATCTGCGGAATTCTTTTGGAGCTTCAATAATAGAGTCTTCAATCGTTGTATTTTTTGTGTACCATAAACCGGAGCGGGAAAGGTCGTGAAAAATAGATTTTTTTACAGTCGCATTTTCGCTGTTCCACAAAGGATATTTGTAATTAAAATTTGTCTGCTCCAGAAGAAGATTTTTTCCGTGCTTTAAAGGCGATTCCCCATCCAGAAAAGTGCAGTTCACGTAACGGGCATCGTGCGAAAAATATTCAGCGCGCTCCCCGGAAAATTTTTTTTGACAGTTTTCTTTCATAATTTTAGTTCCCTCATAAAGATACTGCTTTTTTTTTAAAATGTGTAAAAAAAATTACTTAGATTTAGTACCTGTAATGCAGTCGGAAGTGGAAGAGTAATGGTAAAAAATTGACGCATAACAATTCTTTTAAATATGCTAATGGGTCGACAGAAGATACATTATAGGATGTTAAATATTTTGCAAATTTTCTTATTCAGACGCTTACCGTAAAATTAAGTTGTCAGATTATTTCATTTATATTGGCTTTTTGACATAAAATCAATATATTTTAAGCATGGAAACTAAGGATGTTGTGATTATCGGTGGCGGCGTCGCAGGTCTTTCTGCTGGAATGTATGCCGCCCGCTATGGAATGGATTCTGCTGTGATTGATGCTGGCGGCGGCGGTCAGGCGCTTGAAATTTATAATCTTGAGAATTATCCCGGGGTTTTTCCTGAGGTAAGCGGCTCGGACTTTTTGGAATCCTTGAAAAAACAGGCTGAGGCGTTTGGCGCAAAAATCATTTATTCCGAGGTTCAGTCGATTGACAAAAAAGGAAATTTATTTTTTATAAAGACAAGCAAGGCGGAATTTGAGGCAAAAACTGTTATTTATGCGACTGGAGCGGCTCACAGCAAGCTTGGAATTCCCGGAGAAGAAAAATTCACCGGTGCTGGCGTTTCTTACTGCGCTGTCTGCGACGGTCCTTTTTTCAAGAACAAGAATGTTGCCGTTATAGGTGGCGGCGACAGCGCCTGCGCGGAGGCTCTGTATCTTGCAGGCATTGCCTCTCATGTCGATTTAATTCACCGCCGGAATGAACTTAGGGCGACCAAGTCGATTGCGGAAAGAATTTTTGCGGATGAAAAAATAACTGTCCATTTTAATTCCGTCGCTACAGAAATCGCAGGCGATGAAAGAGTTTCTGCGGTTAATGTGGAAAATATTGAAACTAAAAAAACAGAAAAAATCGAAGTTGACGGCGTTTTTATTTTTGTTGGAATGGAGCCGCGGACTTCCCTGCTTGAAACCTTAAAAAAAGATGAAAACGGCTATATAATTACAAACGACAGCATGGAAACTTCTGTTCCCGGACTGTATGTCGCCGGTGATGTCCGGTCAAAGCCTTTGCGGCAGATTGTTACGGCGGCCGGCGACGGTGCGGTAGCGGCGGTTTCTGCCGCAAAATATGTAAAAAATCTGTAAATACTGTCTGAACTGCGGTTGTGGAGTTTGTCTGTTTTTTCAAGGGCTATGGAGATTCTATGGAAAAATATTCAGTTTCCGGGATGAGCTGCGCCGCCTGCGTTGCGCGCGTTGAAAAGGCTGTCTGTAAAGTTCCAGGCGTAACGGGCTGCGCCGTAAATCTTTTGACAAATTCCATGGGCGTTGAAGGCTCGGCTTCGTCCGAAGCGATTGTCAGCGCGGTTCAGGCGGCTGGTTATGATGCTGAAAAAATCAAAAAAAATCGCGGCGCTACGGAAGAAAAAAATAAGACCGATAAAACAAATCTTATTGAAGACAAAGAAACTCCTGTGCTAAAAAAAAGGCTCTTCTGTTCTGCCGGGATTCTGCTTGCGCTGATGTATCTCAGCATGGGTCATGCAATGTGGAACTGGCCGATTCCCGCGTGGTTTATGAAAAACGGCGGAAATCATGTTGCAATGGGTCTTATGGAAATGATTCTTGCCTTTGCGATTATGCTGATTAATAAAAAATTTTTTATAAACGGATTTAAGAGTCTTTTTCACGGTGCGCCCAACATGGACACTCTGGTTGCAATGGGGTCGGGAATTTCTTTTTTGTACAGCGCTTTTCTGCTTTTTGAGATGACGGACTCTGCCCTTTCCGGCGATTCTGAAAAATCCATGCGCCTTATGCACGGCCTTTATTTTGAAAGCGCGGCGATGATTGTAACGCTAATTACCGTTGGAAAACTTCTTGAGTCAATTTCCAAGGGAAAGACCACAAATGCCCTTGAAAGCCTGATGAAACTTGCCCCAAAAACCGCAATGCTGGTTCGGGATGGCATAGAAACTGAAGTTCCGGTTGAAGAAGTTCAAGCCGGCGACATTTTTGTTGTCCGCCCCGGGGAAAATATTCCGGTGGATGGAAAAATAATTGAAGGAAACGCGGCAGTTGACGAATCCGCGCTGACCGGAGAATCTGTGCCTGTTGATAAGACTGTCGGCTGCGATGTTTCCGCCGGAACAATAAATCAGAGCGGTTTTATAAAATGCAGTGCGACAAGAATTGGCGAGGACACTACTCTTTCCCAGATTATTCAAATGGTAAGCGATTCCGCCGCAACAAAAGCGCCTGTTGCAAAAATCGCGGATACGGTTTCAGGGATTTTTGTTCCGGCTGTCCTGGCAGTTTCCCTGATAACTTTTGCGGCATGGCTTGCATCCGGCGCTGAATTTTCTTTCAGCCTTGGAAGGGCGATTTCTGTGCTTGTTGTAAGCTGCCCTTGCGCGCTTGGGCTTGCGACTCCTGTAGCGATTATGGTAGGAAACGGAGTCGGCGCTAAGAACGGAATCCTTTTTAAAACCTCGGAAAGTCTTGAAGAGACCGGAAAAACGCAGATTGTCGTGCTGGATAAAACCGGAACGGTAACAAAAGGCGAACCTGTGGTTACAGACATTATTCCTGCCCAGGTTTCAGAACAGGAATTTTTTGAAAAAGCCGCCGCACTTGAGGCAAAAAGCGAGCATCCGCTTGGTAAAGCCGTAATAAAAAAAGCGCTGGAAACTGGCATAAAAATACAGAACACGTCGGATTTTGTTTCTGCTCCTGGAAACGGTCTTTCCGCGAAACTGAACGGAAAAACCATTATTGGCGGAAACCGTTCCTATATTGAAAAAAATCTTGGAAAACCTGTCGAGCCGGCACTCCTTTCGCAGGCCGAAAAACTTTCAGAAGAAGGAAAAACTCCCCTTTTCTTTGCCGAAGACGAAAAATTCCTTGGAATTATTGCGGTTTCTGATGTTATAAAAGACGACAGCATACAGGCTGTGTCCGAGCTTAAAAAAATGGGCATAAAAGTCGCGCTTCTTACCGGCGATAACGAAAAAACTGCGGCGGCAATAGGCAAAAAAGCCGGGATTGACCATATTATCGCCGGAGTTCTTCCCGGCGGAAAAGAAAAAATTGTAAACGAATTTAAAAAATTCGGGAAAACCTGCATGGTTGGAGATGGAATTAACGACGCCCCTGCCCTTACCGCCGCGGATACAGGAATGGCTGTCGGCGCAGGAACGGATGTCGCGCTGGATGCCGCAAATGTTGTTCTTGTAAAAAGCTCGCTTCTGGATGTTCCTGCCGCAATACGCTTAAGCCGTAAAACCTTAAAGAACATCCGCGAGAATCTGTTCTGGGCGTTCTTTTACAATATTATTCTTATTCCGATTGCGGCCGGAGTTTATTACCGTCCGTTCGGCCTTGCAATGAATCCTATGTTCGGCGCGGCGGCGATGAGCCTTTCCAGTTTCTGCGTTGTTCTAAACGCATTAAGACTGAACCTTGCCGATATAAAAAATCCACGACATGACAAAAAAATAAAAAAATCTGCTGAATTATTAAAAAATGGAGGAAATATGACTGCGGAAAAAATATTAAAAGTTGAAGGAATGATGTGCCAGCATTGCGAAAAACACGTAAAAGACGCACTTGAAAAAATAGAAGGCGTTCAGGAAGCAATCGCAAGCCATGAAAAGAAACAGGTTATTGTAAAACTTTCAAAAGATGTTCCGGAATCTGAATTTGAAAAAGCAGTTTCAGATGCCGGATATACTTTTGTAAAATAAAGTTTCTTCTGCTATCGCTTGCTTTTACAGAACTGCCTTAAGAAACTGCTGAAGCCGTTCGTTCTGAGGATTCACAAAAATCTGCTCAGGCGTTCCTTCAGCGGCGATTTTGCCGTCTTCCATAAAAATTACGCGGTCGGCAACTTCGCGGGCAAAGCCCATTTCGTGCGTCACAACGACCATTGTCATTCCATCGTTTGCAAGCTGCTTCATTACAGCAAGAACTTCGCCTACGAGCTCAGGGTCAAGAGCGGAAGTCGGCTCATCAAAAAGGATTGTTTTGGGCTCCATTGCAAGGGCGCGCGCAATCGCGACACGCTGCTGCTGGCCGCCGGAAAGGCTTCCCGGATACGAGTCAAGCTTGTCGCCAAGACCAACCCGGTTTAAAAGCTCAATGCCCTTTTGGCGCGCTTCTTCCTTTGTTTTTCCCAGGACGTGCATAGGCGCAATCATTGTGTTCTGCAAAGCCGTTTTGTGCGGAAAAAGATTAAACCGCTGAAAAACCATTCCGACTTCCAGCAGAATGTCGCGGCGTTCTTTTGAAGAAATCTTAAGTTTTCTGACTCCGTCGCTGTACTGCGTCAAAAGCCTGTCCTCAATATAAATAGAACCGTTGTTTATGTGCTCAAGATGGTTCAGGGCGCGCAGGAACGTAGACTTCCCTGCTCCGCTAGGCCCGATAATGCAGACAACTTCCTGCGGCTTTACCGCAAGGCTTACGCCTTTTAATACGTCCAGTTTTCCAAATGAAACTTTAATATCTTCAGCTCGAATCATGTCCATTTCTGTTTCCTCGTTACTCGTAAGTATTTTTCTTTTCCAGACAGTGGAACAGTAAAGTGAACACTGCGGTAATAATAAGATAAAGAATCATCGCCGGAATATAAACAAGAGAAGATGCTGTTGAAGACTGAATGCTTCGCGTAACTTTTGTAATGTCGGCAAGCGCGATAATTGAAACAAGGGAAGCGTCTTTAAGCATCATGATAAATTCGTTTCCTACAGGCGGAATGAGCCTTCTTATTGACTGAGGAATTATTATAAGGCGCATCGTCTGAATGTAGCTCAGTCCAAGAACTTTTCCGGCTTCCATCTGCCCCTTGTCTATCGACTGAATTGCCGAACGGAAAATCTCGCTGCAATACGCGCCGCTGTTCAGGGCGAACGCAATGAACGCGGCAAAAAATTTGTTGTTTATAGTAAGAGCTTCGTTGATTTCAGGAAGTCCGTAGTAAACAAAATAAAGCTGCATTAAAAGCGGCGTTCCCCGGAAAAAGAAGACATACGCTTTGCTTAACGCGCGGATAACTTTTTTCTTTGACATTGAGCCAAGCGCAAGGATTATTCCTAGAAAAAGGCCTGCCAGCACAGAAACCAGTGTAAGAGAAATTGTGACCCGCGCTCCAGCTAAAAGCTGCGGAATCCAGCTGATAATTTTTTGCATTATGTTCATACGGCAGACCTTTTTTTATTATTTTGTTGTATCAGATAAATCCATTCCGAATATTTTTTCAAACAAAGACTTCATTGTGCCGTCTTCCTTCATATCGCTGAGCGCGGCATTGATTTTATCCAGAAGCACAGTGTTTCCTTTCTTTACGCATACGCCAAGGAATTCATCCGGGTCGCTGAGCCATGCCGCCTTGAATACAGTGTCGGCAGGAGCAAGATAGTCAACTGAAACAACAGTGTCGCTTACAACCGCGTCAATTCTTTTAAGGCGAAGGTCGTCGTAGGCGTTCATTATCTTGTCGTATCCGTTTTCGATGTATGTAAAGTTTTCCGCCGCGGCGTGTTTTTTTGTGTAAAAGTCAGAGGTTGTCTCTGCCTGATAGCCAACTTTCAATCCCGCCAAATCAGAGAATTTTTTAATTTCAAGCGGAGAATCCTTTCGCACGATGATTGCCTGTCCGTTTCCTACGTACGGCTGTGAAAGGTCAAAATTAGTTTTTCTGTCGTCTGTGATTGTAACTGCTGAAATTACCGCGTCGTAGCGGTTTGTGTTCAAGCCTGCAAAAATTCCATCCCACGCTGTGTCTATGAACTCAACTTCAAGTCCGATGCGCTTTGCAATCTCCTTTGAAAGCTCAATGTCAAAACCGGTTGGAGTTTTTCCGTCTTCCGCATAATATTCCATCGGCGGATAACCGATTTCCATCGCTACTAAAAATTTGCCTTTTTGAACTGTGAATTCACCTTTTTCAACTTTTTTTGAACAACCAAAAAGCGCAAAAACCAAAAGACCTGCACTTATTACAGAAACTAATTTTTTCATGTAAAGCCTCCGGAAAATAAAAAAAATTGACAAAGAGCCTGCCGCGGCAAACGTCTTTGTCAAATGACACATAATTATAAAAAAAAATGTGAATTAGGGCAATATTTCAGCCCTTTATAAGAGTTGTTTTAACCCTGTTTTTGCGGTTAAACCCTGAACTGGTCAATTTCCTCGGTGATTTTGTCGATAGATTCCTTTACCTTTCCAGTAATGTCTCCAAGCAATGCGCCGGTTTCATCAATCTTTTTTGCGCCGATGGACATTTCTTCCATGCTCTGGTTCATTGCGGAAGTGCAGTCCTGAAGCTCGTGTATTTCTTTAAGAATAAGCTCGCTGCCCTTCTCCATTTCCTTGGAGGCAACCCTTACTTCCGAAGTGCTGTCGTTCATTGAATGCAAGGCTTCGCTAATCTGCTTTGAACCTTCGCTCTGTTCTTCCATTGCGGCTTTAATCTGGTTTACAAGGATGTCGGTTTCCTGAATTTTCTGAGTAACCGTTGTGAAAGCGGAAGTCGTTTCCTCCGAGGCGTTGACAACTTCTGTAATCGATGTTCCGATATTCTTAAGCTGGTCGCCGATTATCTTTGACTGTTCAGAAGAAGTTTCCGAAAGTTTTCTGATTTCGTCCGCTACAACGGAAAAGCCTTTTCCAGCCTCGCCCGCGTGGGCCGCTTCAATCGCCGCGTTCATCGCAAGAAGGTTTGTCTGCGAGGCGATGTTTGAAATCGCAAGGTTCGCCTCGTGGAGCATCTGCGACTGTTCCTTAATATGCTCAATGCGCTCATTTACGTTCTGCTGTTTTGAAATGCCGTTTTCTGCTTTCTGATGCAGCTCTTCAAAAGACTCCGCCATTTTTTCAATGGAACTGTTTACAGAAGTGATGTTTCCTATCATCTGCTCCACGGCGGCAGAAGCCTGTGTTACGCCCGCGCTCTGGTTTTCAATCATGTGGTCAAGAGATTCCATGTTCGCAGTAATCTGATTTACCGCTCCTGCGGTCTGGTTTACGCTTGAACCCTGGTATGTTATCTGCTTATGTATGCTGTTTATGTTGGCAATGATTTCTGTTATTGAGCTAGCCGTGTTTTCCGTGCCCAGCGCAAGTTCATCGCCGCCGTGTTTTAATTCAAGGTTGGATTCCTTTACGGTTGAAATAATCGAGTGAAGTTTTTCTATAAATGTATTGAATCCTTCCACAACATCGCCGATTTCGTCGTGGTGGTGCAAAGGCAGGCGCTTTGTCAAGTCCGCGTTTCCGTTTGCGATTTCAATAAACGAATTGCGCACAGAGTTCATAGGCTTCATGATTTTCTTTACAACAAGATACGCGGCGACCATAGCAAGGGCTATTATTATGGCGACAAACGGAAATGTCGTAAGAAGCACCATAAGCGAAGTTCTTGCGACCGCATCATTGTTCTTCGCAATGAACAACATTCCGGTATTTTTTCCGTCTGAAGAAACCGGCATGTAAATAGTTTCGTAGGAAGAGCCGTTTATTTTGTTCTGTCCGTAGTAGGTCTCACCGTTTTTAAGGACTGTTTCCAGAATTACTTCGTTGTCAAGCTCCGTTCCTACAAGCGACTTGCCGTCCTTTGTCTTTAATGTTGTTGAAGCGCGCGTTTTTCCGCGGAAAACAGAACATTCAACGCCGTAATTTTTCTGGATTGTGGAAATAAAGTCGTTTTTAGCAAGGTTGTATCCCATTGTTACAGTTCCAACAAGCGTCATGCCGCGGTAAACCGGCTCGGAAACAAAGACTCCGTAGGAAATGGAATTGAATTCCTGTATGGAAACGCCTTTTTTTCCTTTCAGCGCAGTTTTTATTGAAGGAAGCGTATCCGTCCTGCGGTTAAAAGAACTTGCCACGGAAGAATAGATGATTCTTCCCATCGTGTCGGTTATAAACATGCAGTCTGCGTCAATGTCGCGTATCTGCGGATCGACGATTTTATTCAGTTTAACAAGATTGTCGTCCGCGACCGCCTGCTGCAGGTCTGGATGTACTGCCATAACTTTTGCAGAAGAAGCAAGGCTTGCCTCCCATTCTTCCAGAGTCGCGAATGCCCCCTGGCCTGTTGTTCCAAGGTCGTTTTTTATCCATACCTGGAAACTTTTAGAAAACAAAGTAATGGAAATAAAGACGACGGCCAAACAACTGATAACTACTGCAAGCAGAACGAGCAGCTGCAGTTTTCGAGCAATAGAGTGTCTAGTTTTCAAACTCTACCCCCCCCAAAAAAAAAAAAAATTTAATAAGCCTGAATGTCAAGTTTTTTGCAAAAAGAATAAAAGCGCAGGCAGATTTACAATTTGTGAAGATTTTTGGCGATTGAATTAATTAAAGTGCGGAGCACCCGAATTAATTCAAGCGAAGCGCGAGCCAAATCCATCTGAGCAAATTGGAAATATGCCGAGAGCGTTCTTTCATAATTTACAAAAAAACTCTAAATTAAAGCTAATAAAGTAATTTTAAGTCTATTCCTTTTTTGTGATTTTGCAAGTTGTTTTAAAAAAAACGCCTGCGAATTAACGAATCCTAAGGAACATGGCGTAAATCGCGGTTACCTTAAAAAAAACGTTGCCAGTGTTTAAAAAAATGTTATAATTACCTAAATGGAGCTAATTGTATGAAAAACAAAACTATTAAGACTACTATTGCATTTAAATTAAGTTTGTTTGCAATAATTATTCTTGGGCTTGTTGCCATAATTCAGGGCATTGTCAATTCAAGTTTTACAAAAAAAAATGTAACTGAACTTTATACAGAATACGGAGTTACCGAAACTAATGCAATGCGCGTATACCTTGACACATGGGTGGAAGGCAACATAAATACAGCAAGGGCAATCACAAATTCAGAGTCATTCAAAGAAAAAAGCGTTCCTGAGCTTGTGAAAGAACTTACTGAAAACAAAGATGAATTCAGTAAGTTTACCTTTATGGCTGTTACAGACACAAAAGGAAACATGTGGGTTTCCAACGGCAGCACAGTAAATGTAAGCGACCGCCAGTACTATAAAGATGTTATTTTTGGCGGCAGGGATTTTGCCGTAGACAACCCTACTACGAGCAGAAGCACAGGAAAGACTCTTTTCCACATTGCAGTTCCTTTAAAAGACTTGGACGGAAACATAAAGGGTTCGTTTGTCGCCATGATTGGAATAGAAAAGGTTCAGGAAGTTATTTCCAATATTACAGTCGGTGAAAATGGATATGCGTTTATTCTGGACTCAGACGGAGTTGTTGTCGCAGCAGGCCTCACTTCCTACGTAGGCAAGAACCTTATTACCATGCCGGAAAGCGCGGAAAACGGACTACGCGAACTTGCGCAGGTCATGATAAAGAACGAAACCGGCCATAGAGCCGTTATAGACCCTGGCACTAACGAAAAGGCAATCTGTTTTTACAGTCCTTTCCAGGTGACGGACTGGGCTGGTGGAGTTATGATTCCTAAAAAACAGTTCGATGCAATCGTCATGCAACTAAGGCACATATCGGAAATTGCTTTTGCATGCTCCATAGTATTCTTCACATTAGCGATGTCCATTGGAATTTCTTATATGATAAAACCGCTTAAAAAGGTTATGGCGGCAATTGATGACATCGCTTCCGGGGAGGCTGACCTTACAAAGACAATCGACGTAAAAGCTAATGATGAAATCGGCGAGATTGTAACGGCGTTCAACAAATTCACCGGTAATATGCGCGTGATGATGGCCGACTTGAAGCATGAGAAAGAAAACCTTGAGTTTGCGGACGAAAATCTTAGTGCCACCACAGAAGACACAAGCGCCGCGATTACGGAAATCCTTGCGAACATTGAATCCGTTCACAAACAGATAAAAACGCAGTCTGACTCTGTAAGCGGAACTGCCGGCGCAGTAAACGAAATTGCCTCAAACATTGATTCTCTTGAAAAAATGATTGAAACGCAGAGTTCGGGCGTTACCCAGGCTTCTGCCGCTGTTGAGCAGATGATCGGCAATATTTCCACGGTAAACCATTCAATGGACAAGATGGCGGATTCGTTCAACCAGCTTTCAACGAGCGCGAAGTCTGGATACAACCTTCAGTCCAATGTAAATGATCAGATTGAACGCATTAAAAACCAGAGCGAAACTCTGCTTGACGCAAACGCGGCGATTGCAAATATTGCGGAACAGACAAACCTTCTTGCCATGAACGCGGCGATTGAAGCGGCGCACGCAGGCGAAGCGGGAAAAGGATTCTCTGTTGTTGCGGACGAAATCAGAAAACTTTCGGAAACTTCTTCCCAGCAGTCAAAGACGATTGGCGACCAGCTTAAGTCTATAAGCGAACTTATAGACAGCGTTGTTTCCGCCTCCACGGAATCACGACAGGCATTCCAGAATGTTACCACCCGCATTGAAGAAACCGACCAGATTGTTCGGCAGATCAAGGCTGCCATGGAAGAGCAGAACGAAGGTTCAATCCAGATAAACCAGGCCCTGCATTCAATGAACGACAGCACTATTGAGGTTAGAAACGCTTCAAGAGAAATGTCTGAAGGCAACAAGGCTATTCTTGAAGAAGTTCGAAATCTTCAGGATGCTACTTCTGTCATGAGCGGCAGCATGGAAGAAATGGGAATCGGCGCTACAAAAATCAATGAATCTGGAGCCGCGCTTACAGACATCTGCAAGAAAACGCACGAAAGCATTGATGCAATGAATAGCTATATTGATAAGTTCAAGGTTTAAGATTCCGGTTTAACCAAGGGAAATTAAATCTTTTATTACTTCGGAAGCAATTATAAGTCCTGCCACAGACGGCACGAATGCGTTGCTTCCGGGGATTTGTTTTTGGAATCTGCCGTTCTGCGTTCTTTCTGCGGGCGGCATTTTTTTTTCCTGCGGCGTTGTTTCCGGGCTTGTTTCCGGGCTTGTTTTTGGCGGAACTGTTATTTCCGTGCTGAAGACACACTTTACATTTTTTATGCGCCGTTTTTTAAGCTCATTTCTTATTACCCGGGCAAGAGGACAAACCGATGTTTTGGAAATATCCGCGACCTGGAACTTTGTAGGGTCAAGTTTATTTCCGGCGCCCATTGCGCTTATCACTGGTTTTCCGGCTTCTTTCGCGCGCTCTATAATTTCTATCTTGCCTTTTACGGTGTCAATGCAGTCGATAATGTAGTCGTATCTTGTAAAATCAAAACCGTCTGAATTTTCCGGCAAAAAAAATATCTTGTGCTTTGTAACGGTGCAGTCCGGGTTTATATCGCGGATTCGTTCTTCCGCCACATCAACTTTGTTTTTTCCTACAGTTGAATGAAGCGCATAAAGCTGGCGGTTGATGTTTGAAACAGAAACCGTGTCATTGTCCACAATATCTATTGCGCCCAGCCCGGAGCGCACAAGAGCTTCCACAACGTAACTGCCTACTCCGCCAAGCCCGAAAACGATTGCCCGGGAATCGCGCAGTTTTTGAATTTTTTCTTTTCCGATTGTAAGCTCAAGCCGTTCAAACTGATTTTCCATAGTGAAAATAATATAGCATTTATTTTTTTTGCCTGCAAATCTCTAAATATAAACTTGAAATTTTTTGTGTTATATAACTTATTGTATCGGATGTAACTGTCTTTGCTAATTTTGAAATTTCTGTATGTAAATGATTTTTTTCATCATATTCTGGCAAATTTAAATTTGATTTATTCAGACTATAGCCATTTGATTTGAATGTATTTTCTATATAACTTCTTACAATATTAGAATTTAATATTCCGCAAATATAATATGCCTCATCTTCTGAAATAAAATTACCATCTTTTTTTTGACTTATTATAATGGTATGCTTTACACAGATTGTCTGTTTTGTCTCATTCCAGTCTGTTCTTGAGGGTTTTACAACTGTCGCACAAAATTTTGAATTATCACGAGCAGCAACGATGTATGGAGCAAATGTGTATGAACCGATTTTTGAAAGTGAATAGAATTCCTTTCCACGATGCATTTTTTTACTTTTTTCTGACTGTGAATTTATCAGTTCTATGTGGTTTGAAAGATATAAATATAATTCTCTATTAGTTAAGAGCATTTCCTTTTCAGGAATAGGTGATTTTATATTTTGTTTTGAATATGGAACAATACAATATTCGTCTTTTATGTTATAAAAGAACGGAGAAATGTTTGGAGCGGTAAGCATAGGATAAATATATTCGGTCGGTAATTCCCAACCATTTTCGGGCATATCGTCAACTTTATATTTTGACAGGGCAAAAACTTTCTTTTTGAATCGATATTTATTTTCAGAATTTGATTTGCCCAGTCCATTAAGCATATATAATTCTTGAGGAGTAAATTCTACTCCGGTTCTGTACATATATGATGTTTCTCCAATTATTTCAGAATAATCATACTTTTCAGAAAAATAAGAAAAAGCTGTAGAGTTTTCAGAAAGTTGAATTGCTCTGCTATCTGAAAACTCAAGATATTTTTTTGCCACAGAATATGATGATGCGCTATTTATTGTATTATCAGAAATTTTCTTATTTCGAGAAATATTTTTTACGGGAATTCCCTTTCTATAATCAATTTTTTTATAAGAAAAATAATAAGTATTAAAATCTTGGGTCACAGCCTTATCTTCGTATCTAAATGGTCTGAGAGGTGCTTGCCATCGATCTATCTCATTCAAATAAAGACGAATATTGTTTTCATAGTTTATATAAAAATTTCTAAATTCTTCATAAGAATTTTGAGACATTAAACTGTCTGGCATGAGAAATGCTAGTATCCCTTCTTTTGAGAGCCAGTTTGTGGCTGTAACATTAGCAATTAATGCACAAATATTTAGCTGAGTTCCACCGTATTGTCCACCGTCATTGCAAAAAATATGTCGTACATCGCAGAATTCTTTTATTCGTGAAGCGTATGTAGCTGGCAGATGTTCCCATTTTACCCATGGTGGATTTCCTACAATCAAGTCAAAGTCAGAAAAACGTGCAATCATCATAAAATTTGTAATGATTCTTATCCAAACACCATCCCATTGATTTTCATGTAGCATAATAAGTTTTGATGACATTTCTTGAATCTTGTTCAAAAGCAAAGCAGATTTTTTTTCTTCCGTTGTAAGTAAATTTAAAATCGACAAATATAAAATATCTGATTTATCAGTTTTTATAATAGACTGTAAACTGTTCATGTTTTTTTCAAAATCTTTAGATTTTACAAATCTAGCAGGAAAAATAGCTTCGAACGGCAACTTATTGTTTATAATTTTATACGAATAACATTCTATATTATCTATCTTCTCTCTTTTTGGAATGATTGCAGAATCTCCAAGATAAACAGGAATTTCAATATCAGAAATTTTTCCAAATGGCAAAAGTGCCATAAAATATCCTACACGAGCAGACAATACACTAAGTGGATTTATATCAATTCCGTAAACGCGGGAAATAATTTCATTTTTGATTTTCTTTTTTTCATTTTCAGAGATAGTTATAAGTTCTCTGTTGCCTACAATTTGTTTTATTAAAGAAATTATGAAAATTCCTGAACCACAACATGGATCTATCGCTTTCCAATTCTTGGGTAGGTTTTTTATACTGTTTTGCACAACATAATCAGCAAGCCATTTTGGGGTAAAATATTCTCCCATTGAATGTCGTATTGACTTAGGTATGATGCTCATGTACAAATCTTTAAAAATATCGATTGGATTATAATGGATATTAAATGAGAATGCAGAATAAGTGTCTATTATTTGGATTGTTTTTTTTATGAAATCATATATTTCATAATTCCATTGGTTTTTATCTGCATACCATGAAAAGAAGTCGCCTTCAAGCAGGTTTTCAATATTATTACTTTTATAAGAATAACCATCTTCCATAGCATTTAAGAATTTTTGAAGTTCAGAAGATGAAATTTGGCTTAAATCAAAATAAGAGGAAGAAGTCTCATTATAGTTTAGTTTATCGATTATCTTGCAAGCAATCAATTTCACAATTATTGCATAAGTAGTTTGCAGAGCATATAAAGCCTCGTATTCTATCTTTGCGCTATTTATTGTAGTTTCAAAAATTTGCGACAAATCCTTCCGTCTTTTTTCAATATCATTGCTTTTTCCAGAATCATCATTTGCTGATAGATGCATTAGATTTTCCCATTCATTTAGCAGCATGAGAGTTTTTTCTGTTGGAGTTTTTGTTATCAAGAAAAACAATTCTTTTGCCAAAGATTTTGAAACAGTATCAATATTTGGATAAATCGAAAAATCCTTAAGAATATTTTGCGGAACAAATGTTTTTGTGTCATTATTTACAATTGCATTTATTACAATGCCTAAATCTTTTTCAGTTATTTCTTTTAAAGTTGAATGTTCAATTTCATCATCTACAAATGAAAAATATGAAATTTTTAAACCATCGGTAAGAATTGCACAATATTTTATTCCATCAGATTTGTATAAAGCTTTTAAATAATCTTCAACTTGCACAATAGCTTTGCATACATCCTCTTTTGTTTTTAATTTAGAGAAATGTTTATATTCTATTATTAAATTATTGACAATTGCATCTAACCGCCCTCTTCCGCTTTTTCTGTTTTTTAATCCTTCAAATTTATGAAAAACATTGTCTATCTCAGTTTCTTTGTTAAATTTAAGTTCAATGCCGAGTTCATTTTTTACAATATAATAGAGATTTTTTTCAAAAATGGAAGCTGTTTCCGATTCATTCTTTGATAAAGCAACAGATTGCATAATAGATGTTCTAAGGCTATTAAGTTGAGAAATATTTTTTTCATTTTTTAGCCAAGTGGCTGCTTTTGCATTCATCAATTCTATTTTAGCAAGAAACAATTGTTTTTTCCATACATCCTACATATTTATAGTATAAAATCTTATTAACTTAACTTTTAAATAGGAAAACAGTTATTGGAACACAAATAAAAAAGGAAATTTTTTTTGTAAAAGATTATTCTTATAGTTTTTCTTATTTTTTTTATTGTGAACATTTTTTTTTCATTCTATAATTTGAAAATCAGTTTAATTTTGAGATTCAAGTTTTATTGTTTATGAAAGAAATTGTTATTCAATTTATGGATTCAGTAAAAACTCGAAATTCAATCAAACTTTATTTTGAATTTGCAAGGGATTTACAATATGGAAAAATCTATCAACACAAAATGTATTCAGTCTGGCTACGAGCCAAAAAACGGAGAGCCGCGTCAGATTCCTATCATTCAGTCTACAACGTTTAAATATGACACAAGCGAAGAGATGGGCGCGCTTTTTGACCTGCAGAAAAGCGGTTATTTTTACACAAGGCTTCAGAATCCTACAAACGATTACGTTGCCGCCAAACTTGCGGCTCTTGAAGGCGGAACTGCGGCTATGCTGACTTCTTCCGGACAGGCTGCCAATTTTTTCGCGCTTTTTAATATCTGCGAATGTGGAAGCCATATTGTCGCGTCAACTTCTATTTATGGCGGAACTTTTAACCTTATAGCAACAACACTTAAGAAGATGGGAATTGAATCAACTTTTGTCGATCCGGACGCTTCCGAAGAAGAGCTGGGCAAGGCTTTTAAACCGAACACACGCGCAATGTTCGGCGAGACAATCGCAAACCCGGCGCTTACAGTGCTTGATATTGAAAAATTCGCGAAAGTGGCGCACGCGCACAATGTTCCCTTGATTATAGACAACACGTTCCCGACTCCAATCAACTGCCGTCCGATTGAATGGGGAGCAGACATTGTTACTCATTCAACAACAAAATATATGGATGGCCACGGCTCTTGCGTAGGCGGCGCAATTATCGACGCAGGTAAATTTGACTGGATGGCGCACAAGGATATGTATCCGGGACTTTCAACTCCTGATGAAAGTTATCACGGCGTTACCTACGCTGAAAAGTTCGGAAAAGAAGGCGCTTTTATTACAAAGGCGACAACCCAGCTTATGCGTGACTTCGGCGCAATCCAGTCGCCGTTCCATGCGTTTATTTTAAACCTTGGGCTGGAATCTTTGCAGGTAAGAATGCCGCGCCACGTTGAAAACGGCCAGGCGGTCGCAGAATTTTTGGAAAAACAGCCGCAGGTTGAAAGCGTAAATTACCCTACTTTAAAAGGAAACAAGTACTACGAGCTTTCAAAAAAGTATCTTCCGAACGGCGGTTGCGGTGTGGTTTCTTTTGAATTAAAGGGAGGCCGCGCCGCGGCTGAAAAATTTATGAAGGCGCTTAAGCTTTGCGCCATTGAAACCCATGTGGCGGACGCAAGGTCATGCTGCTTGAATCCGGCTACTTCAACACACCGCCAGATGACGGACGAGCAGCTTAAATCTGCCGGAATCCCGGCCGGACTTATCAGAATGTCATGCGGTCTTGAAGACAAAAACGATTTGATTGCAGACTTGCAGCAGGCGTTGGAATCCTTGCGGTAAGTTATAAATGAATAAACCCGGCGCGACTTGTGCCGGGTTTATTTTTTATAGAGAATTGCCGCCGGTGAATCAATTTCCGGCAGCGCCGCAGGAGCAGAACCTATGCGCGGATAAATTCAAGAAGGATTTTTCCGTCTTTTGAATAAACCGTAAGATTTTTTCCAGAGATTGAATATGAAAATGCTTTTTCGATGCTTTCGAAAAACAGGGTTTCAAGCTCCATGGAATCTTTGTCGCCAGCCATAAGCGTTGAGGCATCCGGCGTAAACGAGATTTTTCTGCTTTTTTCATCAAGACTGCAATCCGCCGTAAAATAATTAAGACCGGAAAAACCCGAAGCCTTGCCTTTTTCTGTAAATTTAAGGGAAGGACGCTCGTTTTTGTCTGTATTCAGGCTTACAACGCCATCGCCTTTTAAGATTGCCGCCAAAACCCATTCTGAATCTTTTATGGAAGTGGATTCAAAAACAAGCTCTGACTTTTCCGCGGAATTAAAAATGTGCAGAAATTTCTTTTCGCCCTCTGATTTTACTTCCACTCTGTCCGCGCCGCTCAAGGAATTTAAAAATTTGCGTTCAAATTCCATTTCTTCCTGGCTTCCTGCCATTTTTGTTGAAACGAAATTTTCGTTCAGTGAAATTTTATTTCCAGAAACCGCGCTTGAGCTGGAAAATAGATTTACGCCGGAAAAACCGGAAACTTTCAGCTCCTTTCCTTCTGAAACAAAAGAAACAGAGGCTTCCTGCAAAGCAATCGCATTTTCTTCCATATTATATTGAATCAAATTCCAATCGCCTGAAACCAAATCTGCTCCTTTGGTCTTGCAACCCGTAAAAATTACCGCGGAAAGCGCAATCGCCGCCGCAAAAATTACCTTTTTCATACGAACTCCTGAATTTATTTATGTGATTTTTTATCTTGAGCGTACCGGCCAGAGCTTCTGTCTTTGGAAATCCGCCGCAAGCCTTTACGCTTTTGTTCAAACTTTTCCGGTAATCATCCAGGGAGCATTTTCCTTTACTGATTCCATATCTATATTTGAGACTAAATTTTCAACAGTGCTGAACAAGTCCATAAGACTTTCAAGCGCCTTGCTGATGTAAATAAAATAGTAAACCTGTGTTCCTTTTTTGTGGCTCAGAATCATTCCGGAATCTTTTAAAATCCTAAGGTGATGGGAAATCGCCGGCCGCGAAAGATGGGTCTTTGCTGTTATGTCCTGAACATCCATTCCGTCTGTTCCAGATTCTGCAAGAATCAAGAGGATTTTTTGACGGACTGTATCGCTTAAAGTTGTCATGTAAGGTGTGCATTTATTAAATTTTTCCCGGATTATACTGATTTTTTCCTTGAAATATTCACTACTAAATGAATTCATTGCGCACCTCTGTTTTATCTGGCCACCCGGAACATGCACCGACGCGAACCTTTATGGAACCTGAATTTCGAGTTTGTTGTAAAAAGAATAAAAGCGCAGGCAGATTTGCAA
>OBCH01000115.1_pt1 | contig 20898 bp, 20 predicted proteins | sample 1495941 | NCBI WGS metagenome assembly OBCH01 (sample SAMN03418276, study PRJEB22391) | human gut metagenome | biome: human-gut; feature: organic feature; material: feces | host: Homo sapiens | place: Tanzania | collected 2013-01
GCTTGGAGTAACGTTGTAAATGAAAACACCGAAACCCGCGAGAACTGGTTAAAGTGGGCGTGTGCCGCAGTTCAAAGTTCCTACGGTTTTGAATGGCAGGGCGACAATGTTTTAATTGCAAGGGAAAATGTTCTTTTTACGGTCGCCGAGCATTATCAGCATAAATTCAACAAGAATCTTTCGACTCAGGATTTGGTCGGCTTTGCAAAAATAATTGTCTGGAACATCTGGCAGATGGACGGGCTTAAATTCGTTGTTCCAAACAGCTGCTCAGAAAAAGAAGTTGTAGAGCAGGATTTGTTTGAAACAAGAGTCATCTCAAAGGCGTGCGAAGGCTGCAAAAAAAACAATCCGCTGAAGCACAATGGAATCTACTGCAAAATAAAAGACTGGGAAAAGAATGAGATAGTCAGGTTTGTGGACTTGATGAACGGAGGAGAATTATATGGCGACATTTAAACAAAGTTTTGAGCCTAAACTGATTTATGTTTATAGGATAAATGATGAATCTCATAAAGGCTGCCTAAAGGTTGGAGAAGCATCTTGCCATAGCAGTGAATATTTTTCTTTGAATCCGAATTCAAAAGAACTTAATGACGCTGCAAAAGAAAGAATCAGGCACCAAACACAAACGGCTGGAATTACATTTGAATTATTGTATACGGAATCAACCAGCAGCTTTGACGGAAGAGAAATAAAATCTTTCCAGGACCATGAAGTGCACGACTGTCTTGTGCGTTCCGGCATAAAAAGAAAATGTTTTAGCGATGACCATAAGGCGAACGAATGGTTTATAACTGACCTTGAAACCGTAAAAAACGCAATATCAGCCGTAAAAGAAGGGCGGACTTCTCTTAACGCAAGCGAAATCACAACTGATAAAAGCCCGATTGTGTTCCGCCCGGAGCAGAAAGAAGCCATTGAAAAGACAATAAAGCAGTTTACAAAAAAGAATTCCAGCAACCAGATGCTCTGGAATGCAAAAATGCGCTTTGGAAAAACTCTTACTGCGCTTCAAGTTATAAAACAGATGAATTTTAATAGGACGCTCATTCTTACTCATCGTCCTGTTGTGGACAAAGGCTGGTTTGAGGATTACGCAAAAATATTTTATGATAGAAGCGATTTTGACTACTGCTCAAAAAAGAACGGCGGAAACATTTCGGATGAGATAGAATTTTATGAGAGAATGAATTCCGCACAAAAAAACGGAATGAGCGATTTTCACTTTATCTATTTTGCAAGCATTCAGGATATGCGTGGTTCCGAAATTGTCGGCGGAAAATATGATAAGAATGAAGAAATTTTCAATATCGACTGGGATTTTATAATAATTGACGAGGCACACGAGGGAACTCAAACTGAACTTGGTAAAAATGTGATTGCAAAATGCCGCAAAGAAAACACAAAAGTCCTTCATCTTTCGGGCACACCGTTCAATCTTATGGATGATTTTAAGGAAGAAGAAATCTATACCTGGGATTATGTGATGGAGCAAAAGGCGAAGCGCGATTGGGACGAACTTCATCAGGGCGACCCGAATCCTTATTCCTGTCTACCAAAACTTAATATTTACACTTATGATTTAGGAAAACTCTATCCGGAATATTCGGATGCGGACATTGCGTTTAACTTTAGGGAATTTTTCAGGACTGATGAAGACGGAAGCTTTGTTCACGAGGCAAATATAAAACAGTTTTTGGATTTGCTCACAAAAGAAGATGAAGATTCTAAATATCCGTATTCAACAAAATCCTACCGGGAGAATTTCCGCCATTCTCTGTGGATGATTCCGGGTGTAAAAGAAGCAAAAGCATTGAGCCATCTTTTGCAGCAGCATCCTGTGTTCAGCCAGTTTAATATTGCTAATGTTGCAGGAGATGGAGATGAAGAGGTTGAAACTTCCGATGCTCTAAAAAGAGTTGAAAAAGCAATCGGTGAGCATCCGGAAGAAACTTATTCAATTACATTAAGCTGCGGACGACTTACTACAGGTGTTAGCGTAAAACCCTGGACAGCCTGCTTTATGCTTTCCGGAAGCTACAACACATCTGCCAGCTCATATATGCAGACGATTTTTAGGGTGCAGACACCGGCTGTTATTGCAGGCAAGCAAAAAGAGGAATGTTTTGTTTTTGATTTTGCGCCCGACAGAACTTTAAAAGTAATTGCCGAGACTGCAAAAATAAGCAGCAAAGCAGGTCATACGACAGGTGATGACCGAAAGATTCTTTGCGAATTCCTAAATTTCTGTCCTGTGATTGGATTTGATGGCAGCAGAATGAAAGCCTATGATACCGAAAAAATGCTTGGTCAGCTAAAAAAAGTTTATGTTGAGCGCGTTGTAAGAAACGGCTTTGAAGACGGCTATCTTTACACAAACGATTTAATGAAGCTGAACGAAGTGGAGCTTAAAGAATTTGAGGAACTTAAGAAAATAATCGGGTCTACAAAAGCTCAGGCAAAAACCGGTGACATCGATATAAACGCATTGGGTTTTACGGAAGAAGATTTTGGACAGGCGAATAAACTTAAAAAAGAAAAACGGGAATTAACACCGCAGGAAGAGGAACTTAAAAAGCGTCTTGCTGAAGCAAAAAAGAACCGGGACAGTGCAATAAGCATTCTTCGCGGAATTTCAATCCGTATGCCGCTTTTGATTTACGGAGCGGATATTCAGGAAAACCTTGATGGAACAGAAGAGCCTATTACTATAGACAATTTTACAGACCTTGTGGACGACCTTTCCTGGAAGGAGTTTATGCCGGAAGGCGTAACAAAAGAAAAATTCGCCCATTTCAAGAAATATTATGACGCGGACATTTTCCGTGAATCCGGCGCAAAAATCCGCAAGATGGCAAAGGCTGCGGATAAACTTTCTATTGAAGAGCGCATTGAGCGGATAAGCACGATTTTTAACACATTCAGAAATCCTGACAAAGAAACTGTCCTTACTCCCTGGCGTGTTGTGAATATGCATATAACGGAAAGTCTTGGCGGCTGGCGTTTTTATGACGAAAAATACAACACGCCCATTTCAGACCCTGTATATGTTGAGCAGAAAGATATTACAAAAAATGTGTTTAAGAAAAATACCAGGATTTTGGAAATCAACTCAAAAAGCGGACTTTATGCCCTTTACTGCGCATATTCAGTCTACAAGGCGCGCACAAAACTGGAGCTTGGACCAAAACCTGCAAGGCAGATGGAAAAAGACTTGTGGGCAAAAGTTCTAAAAGAAAATATCTATCTTATCTGCAAAACGCCGATGGCAAAAAGCATTTCAAGAAGAACACTTGCCGGCTTTACGGACGCAAAAGTGAACACTCATTATTTTGAGGACTTGGTGAACCAGCTTAAAAGCAAGCCGGAAAACTTTATAAACAAAATCACAAAGCCAGATTACTGGAAACAGCAAGGAAACGAAGATATGAAATTTGACGCAGTAGTAGGAAATCCGCCGTATCAGGTTACAGCGACAGGAGAGGCAAACGGCTCTGACCCGATTTATCATCTGTTCATAGATGTTTCATGCAAACTTGCGGACAAGGCTACAATGATTCACCCTGCAAGATTTTTGTTCAATGCGGGAAAAACACCTAAAGACTGGAACCAGAAAATCCTGAATGATGAGCATTTTAAAGTCGTAAAATATTGGGCAAAAAGCGATGAGGTTTTTCCGACGGTCGATATAAAAGGCGGTGTTGCCGTTACTTATTGGGACAAAAATAAGAATTTTGGAAAAATAGGAACTTTTATTGCGTTTGAGGAATTGCAGTCACTTCTTGCGAAAACAAAGATAAGAGCAAAGAATTTTCTTCCAGAAATAATGAATGTTCAGAATAAATATAATTTTACGACTCTTTATTTAGATTTTCCAAATTATAAAAACATTATTGGTAGCAATGGAATGGATAAAAGGTTTAGACCAAATGCTTTTGAAAAATTAGATGTATTTACTGAAGAACCTAAAACAGGAAATGATATAAAAGTTCATGGATTAATAAAAAATAAACGCGTTTTTAGGTTTATTGATAAAAAGTATATAGAAGAAAGCAAAGACTTGAACAAGTATAAAGTTCTTGTTCCTAAAGCAAATGGATCGGGGGCGATAGGCGAAGTACTATCGACCCGGATGGTCGGCGAGCCGATGGTCGGCTATACAGGTTCATTTATTGGAATTGGAACTTTTGATACACAGGCAGAAGCTGAAAACTGCATGAAATACATAAAGACAAAATTTGCCCGCGCAATGTTAGGAACACTAAAAGTAACACAAGATAATCCAATAGAAACCTGGGCAAACGTGCCTATCCAAGACTTCACTCCAAACAGCGACATCGACTGGTCTGTCTCCATCCAAGAAATCGACCACCAGCTCTACAAAAAATACAAGTTGGACAAAGGCGAAATCGCTTTCATCGAAAAAAACGTCAAGGCAATGGAGTAGGGGAAAATGAACTTCTCTTTATAAATAATATTTGTACTAAATTTGCAAAAAAAATGCAAATTTGACTTGAATATTTTGATAAATGAGATATATTTAGTATATATAATATTTAAGGGAATTAATTTTATGCTTATTCAGTTCAAATGTGCTAATCATAGGTCTATAAAAGAAGAAGTTAAATTTTCTTTACTAGCTTCTACTGATGATTCGTTAAGTGAAAATCTTATTGTTTCTGATACAGGTAACAAATATTTGCGTTGTGCAGAAATTTATGGTGCAAATGGTTCTGGAAAGTCAACTTTATTAAATGCTATTCAGATGATGTCTGCAATTGTGCAAAAAAGTAATAATCATCAGCCTGGAGATAAGATAATTAGGACTCCTCATAAGTTATCATTGCCAAATACACCTACAGTTTTTTCAATTATATTTATAAAGAATGGTGTTAAGTATTCTTATGGTTTCTCATACACAGAAGAGGGAATTCTTGAGGAGTATTTGTATTATTGGCCAGGTAGAAAGAAAGCAATGATTTTTGAAAGAACACAAAAGTCAGATTTTGAATTTGGTGATGGTTTTAAAAAGGATGGGGAAAATTGTCGAGGTAGGATAAAAAATAATAAACTGCTTTTATCTTGTGCTGCAAATGAAACGAGTATAAAAGAAATAACAGAAGTTTTTTTGTTTTTTAAGGAAGATTTAGTTATTTATCCAGGGGAACCAAATAACTGGTTTGAATATTCTGTAAGTCAAATTCAAAATAATCAAGAAATGAAAACCCTTTTTATTAATTTCATGAACTCAATAGGTTCTGACTTGGTTGATATTAAGGCAAAGATAGAACAAAGAACTTTGACTCAAAAAGAGCTTGCAATATTTGGAATGCAAACTTTGCCATTTCCTATACAGCAATTATCAAATCAAAAGGTAAATATTATTAATTTAAAATTGGATTATGGAAAATTTGTTATTGATATTAATGAAGAATCTGCTGGTGTTCGGAAATTATTTAAATTTCTATGTCCGCTAATAGATATATTGCATTCTGGTAAAGTTTTTATTTGTGATGAAATTGAAACTCATTTACATCCTTCGATTGTGGCTGAAATTGTAAAAAGATTTTGTAAGAATATAGATTCTGATGGGCAAATGATTCTTACGACTCATGACACAGATTTACTTGATTTGGATTATGTTCGTAGAGATCAAATTTGGTTTACTGAACTGAAGCCTGAATTTAGATCGACAGATTTGTATTCCCTTATTGAATTAAAAAGTATACGTAAAGGTGAAAATGTGAAAAAAGGCTATATTTCGGGTCGTTATGGAGCAGTGCCAATGTTAAACGGCAATTTCAGGGAGGATGAAAATGCCAAAAAATAGAGATTGCGATGAAGAACCAAGAACAGAAGGAAAAAGGCATAAGAAAATTACATTTGATTTTGAAGATGTAAAAAGACATTTTGATGAAAATATTAATGATGTAAAAGCAAAATTTGACCTAGCAAATCGTGAAAAAATTAATGGTATGCATTTTGCAAGTGAAATATGGCGTAGCCAAATAGTTTTTCTGGACAGTGCATTGGATTTTTATATTCATGAAGTTGCAAAATTAGGAATTATAAAAATTTTTAATAATGAATGGGATGAAACTAATCAGTATAGGGAAATAAAAGTTTCAATGGATTTTGCTTTGCGGTTAGCAGATTCTTATGAAAATGCAGATAATTTACTTGGTGAGATTGATGAAATAAATCAAAAAAACTGCTTTATGGGATTTGATAACTTACAAAAAATTTTACGAACTGTAGGACTTGAGGCTAATAAAGATAAAAAAGGAACAGTAGATGCTTTATATAAAAGACGAAATCAAATAGCCCACCAGTCTGATCGTCTTCCTAATGTTCCTGATAAGCAGCCTATAGATGAAACTGAAGTTCAGAACTATATATCCTCAATAGAAAGTTTAGTTTCTGAGATAAATCAAAAGATTGAAGAATTAAATAATCGGTAAAAATACATGTCTTAAATGTCATCATAAATTTATTTTATCAAAAAAATAAGGCAATGGAATGAATAATGAATGAAAATATAGTTACTTATATTAAAGACAGGTATATTAATTCAAAAATGGAACCTGAATTCGCTGTCTTAGTAAAAGGTGAATGGGGTTGCGGAAAAACATTTCTTGTTAAAAAAATTTTGAAAGAAATCTATGGTGAAAAGTATAAAGACAGAGTAATTTGGTTGAGCATTTATGGACTTTCTTCAATACAGCAATTGAAACAGAAACTGTTTGAAAAGATTCATCCAATTCTTACTAGTAAAATTACAAAAATTGCTTTTGCAACTGTAAAGGCTGGTTTAAAGGCATCAACTACTTTTGATTTTAATGGTGATAAAAAAGATGACTTATCTTTTGATTTGTCTATTCCTGATTTTGATATAGATGAAAATGGAAAGAAATCAAAGATAAAAAAATTGCTAATAATTGATGACATAGAGAGATGTTCTATTCCTATATCAGAATTGTTTGGATTTTTTTCTGAAGAAATTCTAGAAAAAAAGATTAAGGCAATATTTATTTCCAATGATGAGAAAATAAAAGAATTAAATGCTTCTGAATCAAAAAAAGATGATTTATTAAATGACTATAAATCTATAAAAGAAAAAATTATTGGCATGGAATTTGAAGTAAGTCCTGATATTTCCAATGCTGTGAAAATGTTTATAAAAGAAATTGGTCTGAAAAAGAATGAGAAAATTCTTTCAGAAAAAGTAGAATATGTTTTGTCTAATTTAAACTATAAAAACTTAAGAAGTATAAGGCAGGCATTCGTTCTTATAAGTCAGATTCTTGATATTTTAGAAAAAGATAATTCAGAATTGGATAATAAATATATTTCAAATGTTATTGAATATTTTATTGCTTTGTTTGTTCAAAAAGCCAATGGAAAAATAGGAACAGAAGATGATTTTTTGAATGCTATAGAAGCGTATTCAATAGAGCATAAGAGTTTAGAGGAATATAATAAAATACATAAAAATGATAATCATCCTATTTTCAGATATGCTAAAGTGCCTTTAAAAAATCTATATTTTAATTTTATTCAAAAAGGTGATTTTTCATCTGATTTAATTCTGGAAGATTATAAACAATGGACTGCACCAAATGATAAACGTACTCCTTATCAAAAACTTGTTTCTGAATGGTTTAATTTTTCTGATACAGACTTTAAAGATTATTATAATAAGGTGAAAAAAGATTTTGCTGAAAATAAAGTATTAAACCAAGCTATGATTATGGGGTGGGCAGAGTTAAAACTTGAATTATCAGAACAAAAAGTAATTCCTGAATCAGCTGAAGAGATAAAGAATTACTTTTTGAATTATATCTCTTGTAATAAGGATAGACTGGAAGTTCATGATGCTTTTATGCCGTTAAGAGAACGTTTTTATAGGTGTAAATCAGGACTTTCTATATTAGATGAAATTGAAACAGCTTTAAAAGATGAAAATCAAAAATTATTGAAGAACAAGATAAAAAATCGTTTTATAGAATTGTATTCAGATATTCCAATAAATATAAGTAAGTTAATAAGTTTTATTTCTTATGGTGATGAGAATTCGTATGATTATCCCATTTTAAGCATGATAGATATAAATAACTTTTATCAACACTTAAAAATCTGTTCTTATAATTATCAAGTTGCAATTTATCAGTCATTTGAAGATAGATATGGGAAAAAGAGTAATAAAGGAACAAAAGTAGAATATTTCCCTGATGCAGAAAAAATAAAACAGATTTCAGATTTTTATAAAAATGATACTGGAGAAATACTTATGAGTCCTGAAAATGCAAAGCGAAACTGGCTTTGTAATTGGTATCAGGAGTTATATGAATATATGTGTAAATATAAGAATGAAAAACATTGATTACAGCTTATTATTTGGAATATGACAATGCATTGGAAAAGCAGTTAAAACATTATAATCAGTTTAAAAAGCAAAAGACGCTTCGCTAAGCGGAACGTCTTCAGAAACTCCTTCTATATCTAGTAGATGAGATACTTAAAATATACTGAACTTTTAGAAAAAGTCAATAACTAAGATAAAAGAAGCTGTTTTAAAAGAATTGATAAAAACTTTTGACTCTGAAACTTCTCAACGCTATATGAAATATATTCCTGTGTGGGCATAGTTTTCATTTGCTCGTCATTTGCTTATTATTTGCTTGTGAAGATAAAAAATTAACTATCTAGTGTTGTTTATGAGAGAAGACTGAATAAAAAACACTAGATATAATGTTAAAGTGATATTTTGAGCCGTTGATGAGTTGATTCTTATTTGCTTGCCATTTGCTTGTTTCATAACGTATTTTAATAGAAAAATCTCTAAAATTATTACTCCGACACTCCATGTCGCTCTTGCGTTTTATACTAAAGAAAAATAAAGCGAAAAGGGCGATTTTTTTATTTTCGCCGCGAGGTTTGGAGGTTGTTATGGCGGAAAAGCAGATTCTTATCAATTGCGGGAAAAACTGGTTTGAATTTTCAAAGAGCAGGACTGGGCAGCTTGATTACTGCGGAAAAGTTGAAAATCCGTCGCGCCTGAATGTTGAAAATTATCAGAAGCTTGCATCAAGCGCTTATTTTTCGCCGGGCTATTACGTGTTCTTGCAGGACGGACTGAACTGTACGCCAAGAATTTACGTTTCGCCGGAAACCGATATTTCGGACAAGGATACTTTTGATTTTCTTCTTCATGTCGGCGCGCTGCTCTGCGCAGTGGAGGCTAAGGATTCTCTTCTTGCAGGCGAGCTTTATCTTAGGCGGAAGAAGTCGTTTGATAAATTCGCGCGGCTCACCCAGTTTATAATCGAGCCTGTTTCTGCGGAGATTCTTTTTTCGCTGTTGTTCGGTAGACTATATAATATAGAAGAAAATGAGATTCCGCTTGTGCTGGCGGCGGCAAAAAAGAAGCTCTCTTACATCTGTGAGTCGGAAACTTTGGAGCAGGCATTTGTTCGCTATTTTAAGGAAAACAAAGTCTGTCTTACGCTTCCGGTTGTCGGAATGAATTATCACCGCTGGTCGCCGTATTCTGACTTTCTTGACGGACTTGCGGAAAATATAAGGGCGGAAGATTTGCTTGTTCAGGCGGAAAAAATCAGAAAGGCGAAGCACGATTTTTATTCCTCGCTTGAAATTGCAGTTCAGGCAGAGCCGTACAATCCTGCTGATGAAAATGCGGTTGCGGTTATGGCAGAAAGCATTGACGCAAAAATCGCCGGAAACCCAGGGCTTGAAAAAGCCGGTTATGTCCGTGCCGCCGCCGCAAAAATAATCCGTGCGGCAAAGCCTGAAAAAATGTCTTTCAAAGCTGAACTTATGCGGATTGATTGCCGGAATGTCGTTGTAAAAATTGAATTGTAACGGAAAGGGGAGAAATCATGGAAAACGCAGTTCTTTGTATGCTGATTGCATTCTTGATTTTGGCAGAATTTTTGATTGCCTTTTTGTTAAAACGGAAGGTGAAAAACCTTTTGCAGGGGTAGGTATGCTTTATATTTTTTGAGCGTGATTTTTAGATTAAGAGAAAAGTTGTGGTATAATTATATTCTAGGAGAATAAAATGCGGATTATTACAAATTCTAACAAACCTAATGATAGAATGTTTAAATTGATTTCTGAGCAAGGGAAAAATACACAAGTTCTGATTGCCTCTGCCTTTTTTAATGAATCTAAAATGGCATTGGAAATGGTAAATAACAACTGCACAATAATGCTGATTGTTCGTCTTGATTATGGAACTGACCCGGAAGCTCTTCGAGAAATTTTAGGTAATAAGAATATTGATATACGTTTCTTTACGGGGAAATATTTTCATCCAAAATTCTATATTTTTGGTAATAATACTGCTTATTTAGGTTCTTCTAACTTTACACATTCTGGGATGCAAACAAATAATGAAGTAAATATTGAATTTGATTCAGAAGAACCTGTCTTTGAAGAGTTGAAATCAGTATTTTGGGATTATTGGAATCAGGCTGAAGTTTTAACGAAGGAAAAGCTTGATAAATTTGCAGATGTTGTTGCAAATTGTAAAAATCCTGAGCCTTTTCGTTCTATTATGGCGAAAGTAGGGACTTATGAATATAACAATGTAGGTCGAACAGAAATATCTGGAAAACAAAAAGAAAAATATGTTTCAAATTTTAGAAAATCATATCAGCGTTATATAAGTTGTTTTAATATCTTGAAAGATATATATGAAAGCTCAAAAGTTCGCCGTTATCCGAATGTTCCGTTGAGAATAGAAGTGGATAGATTTTTATGGTGGATCAGAGAAGTTTATGCGGCTGGAGAAAATTATAGAGGTGTTCCTGAAAAGGATATTGCTAGCATAAAAAAAGAAATAATTCCATATATAAAAGAATTTGAAAATGTAAAAAATGACTATCTTGATACATCTGCTTCAACAAGATTTTTTTCAGTTTCAAATGGATTCAAATCAAAAGAAATGATTGAAAAAATGAGTTTTGATGAAATATTCGATATTCTCGCTGAGGTTTATGCTTTTCATGATAGTCTAAGATTTTATTCTGGTGGACTTGCCACGTTGAAAGAAACTTTTAAAAATGAAAATGAACTGGATAAAATCAAGAAAACAATCATATATTTGCTTTTTGGAAAAAATGAATATGAGGAAAGAATTTTTGACTGTTGTTATGATGAGCGTTATAAATTGAAATGTTTTGGAGACCATTGTTTAAAAGAGCTTTATGGGCTTGTGAATTCAAATGATATTCCTATTTGCAATGGGCGAACATTAAAAAGTATGGAATGGCTTGGATTCGGAAAACTGTAACAAGGAAAACAAACATGGCTTCTGACAAAAAACGCGACGACATCCGCCGCACTACACGCATTATTCAGATTGACGAGCTGCTTCGGGGCGGGGTTTTTGTGGGCATGGACGAGTTGATTTTTAAGTTTGGGGTGAACCGGCGGACTGTTGAGCGTGATTTTGAGCGGCTTCGGGATGAGATGAATGCGCCTCTTGAATACGACAAGACCCGAAAAATGTATCATTACACCGACCCGACTTTTTCCGTGCCGAATGTTGTGCTTACGGAAGGCGAGCTTTTTACGGTTTCTACTTTAATGCCGCTTTTGGAGCAGTACAAGAACACGCCGCTGGAACGCTCGTTCAAGAATATAATGACGAAAATTGTCTCTTTTCTGCCGGACACGGTTACGGTGGATTCCTCATTTTTGAACACGGACATCAGTTTTATTTCCGACCCGCTGCCAAAAATTGACGCCGAGGTTTTCAATCAGATTTTCAAGGCGATAAAGAGCCGCTGTGTTGTTTCGTTCGCTTACAAAAGTTCCGGGAGCAAGGTTTTTAAGGAAAAGATTTTTGACTGCTATCACGTTGTCTGCCAGAAAGGAAACTGGTATGTTCTTGGCTTTGACCACGGCGCGGCGGATTTCAGGGTTTTTGCACTGTCGCGGATAAAAAACATTGTTCCTTCCGGCAGGAGTTTTTCCGTTCCAAAAGACTTTGACATTCACAGGCATATAGACTTGAATTTTGGAATCTGGAACAATCCCGAGCCGCCGGAAGAATATGAATTTCTTTTTTCCGCAAAAATGGCGAACTATGTCCTTGAGCGCGAATGGCACAAAAATCAGCTGGTCGCTCAGCACGAGGACGGCTCGGTTCTTCTGAAATTCAGCTCGAACCCAAAAAAATTATGAAAACCAATGATTTTTACAAGATAATAAACGGTATTGAGAGTTTTTTTGAAAAGGAAGCTATGATATTATTATCACGGAAGTAATGAACAGAGATTAATCGAGAAAATTCGGTTGCTCTTTTTTATTGTGAATGTGCTTACATGTAATACAATAAAAAAAACAACAAATTGGATTTGTGAGGGAAAAATGAAAAATATCAGAGTAAAATTGGTTCCTTTAGCAGCAGATGACCGTGAGCAGTTCATACTGGACAATCAATGGTCGTTCAAGCACAGTGCACTGTTGGAATTCGGTGAACGTGATAATCACATTGATGCAGACGGAGAAATCATATCTCGCAAAACCGTTGAAATGTGTATGGATGCGGAAAATTCGGAAACCTACAGAATCGTTCTTGACGGCAAAAATGTAGGAGGTATGATTTTGCAGATTAACAAAGAAACCAACGAAAACGAGTTGAATACTCTGTTTGTGTTGCCGGAAGCGCACAGCAAGGGTATAGGCTACGGAGCGTGGCTTGCCGCCGAAGCTCTGCATCCTGAAACAAAAATCTGGAAAACCTGTACGCCGTATTTTGACAAGCGCAACATCCATTTTTATATAAATAAGTGCGGATTTCAGATTGACGAGTTCTGGTGCGAGCATTTTAAGCCAACAGAAGAGATTCCAGATGAGGCATCCGATGAAGGTCCTGATGAAATGTTTCATTTCATTAAGGTTATGAAGTAGCTCGGTAGAATAGTAGGTAATGAAATTCCAGTTTAACGAACAGGAGATGATGATCGCATGAAAATCCTACATGAACTTTCGTGGCTATGGGAAACGCTGGGCATTGCACTTTTTGCTGTGGCATTTGTGGGCGCGAATGGCACAAAAATCAACTGATTGCGCAGCATGAGGACGGCACGGTTCTTCTGAAATTCAGTTCAAACCAGAAGCAGATGGTGTTCTCCTGGGCAATGGGCTTTGGAGATTCCGTCACGGTGATAAAGCCTGAAAGATTGCGGGAAGAGATTCGGGAGGAATGCCGGAAGATGGCGTGGAAGTATGACACGCGGGAGAGTTAGAAATATATAAAATCCGCTTGTTTCATGGTATAATTGCAATGTTTAGTTTACATTCAGGGGAATAAAAAAATGCATTCAAAATTTCTGGAAAGATTATAAAGAGATGGAACAATAGTTCTTGAAAAAACGTTGAAATATATGATTAAGGAAAATAGATATGAAACAAAAAATTAATGTCTTGCGAATTTTTTTATTAGGAATAGCTTTTAGTTTTATGATGCTGAGCTGCTTGAGTTTACTTAAAAATTCATTTTTTAATAATCTTGGATATTTTTTAGGAATAAGCATTTTAATAATTGTTGTTTCGCTAACTTTAGTTGCATTCTTGCAAAAAGAAAAAGAGATAAAGTATTTCTTTTATTATAGTTTAATTTTTTTATTATTTCCATTTTATTCATCTTTAACAGTAAATATTCAAATATTTAGAATATCCGTAATTATTCCATGTTTGATAATTTTAATAACTTCGTTTTTGGTAAAAAGATCTTATATTAAGGAATTTTTATTTAATTGGGAATTAGTATTTTATATTTGTATTGCAATGGGAGCTGTTTTTACTTATTTTTATAAAATAATAAGCTTTGAAAGATTTATAAAATTTTTTGACTTATGTTGGTCTTGTTATGCACTTATTATTGCATTTATAGCTTTGTCAATACATATTTTAAAATACCGTGTTCACAGAAAAAATATTAGCTCACGTACTTAAATTAAATAAGTTGCTTATTTCTCTTTATCAACGGATACTAAGATTTACTTAATGGTTCACATAACAAATATGTAAAAGGAAATTTGGAATTACATTATGAACATAAACCTAACCCCACTTCTAAAATCAATCTTCGACTACGACCCGGACGGACCGAACATGTGTAAGACCGCTGGCGGTCGATGTTTTATAGAAAAGCGTTAAGAAAATTGCGAAAGCAATTTTTAGCTTATCCTGCAATTCATTTGATGGCGGTACATGGCTACAGCCGGCTTATCGCGCAGATGGAAAACGTGGACGGGCATACGCTTTTTATAACGGAAGTTGCGGCGTATCTTCACGACATCGGCGTTAAGGTGAGCAAGGAAAAATATGGAAACAGCCAGCCTCAGCATCAAGAGGCGGAAGGACCTGCAATCGCGCGGAAACTCCTTGAGCCGCTCTCGCTTCCTGCTCCCGACGTTGAGCGAATCTGCTTTATAATCGGGCACCACCACACGTACAAGGCAATCGACGGCCTGGATTTTCAGATTCTCGTTGAGGCGGATTCCGGTTTTAAAATTTTTAGTAAAACCGGAAAACGGCTGAGTCAAGACTTTAAGCGAGCGGAAGCGAACGTGTCTTGACCAGACGTACTTTATCGTGAACGTAATGGAAGGCTACTGCAAGCGTGAGTCAGTTCCGGCGATGAAAGAAAATGTGTTCAAGACCGCAAGCGGAAAATATCTTCTGGAGCAGATGTTTGAGAAGTCTTTTCCCAATTAAAAATTTTCCTTTCAGAATGACTGTTTTTTTAGTATATTTTAAGTATATTAAAAAACTATATCGGGGGAAAAATGTCTAGTCCGCAAATCCAAAATGCCTTGCAAACTGTAAATCGCCTTGTTCCGCTTGTGGAAGATGCAGAGCGTCATTTTAAAAGCGCGCGCAACTGGAGTTTTCTTGATGTTTTAGGCGGCGGCTTTCTGACTGATTTGGTTAAATACCACAAGTTGAACAAAGCCAGCGATTCCATGAACGAAATAAATTATCTTATGCAAAAATTGAGCCGTGAACTTGGAAGCCTTGAAATCCCTAACGATTACAGAATGCAGCTCGGCGGCTTTCTGACATTCGCCGATTTCTTCTTTAACGGCGTTTTCGTGGACGCATATATGACTTCAAAAATCATGAACAGCCTTGACGAAGTGCAAAAACTTAAAGAAAGGCTTTATATTTTGAAGTCAAAACTGGAACAGATGTAAAAAATTGAATAGAAACATGACAAATGTTTAAAGCCTCAAAACTAATAAAAAATCTAATATTTCTTCTGCTCTTTATTCCTTCAGTTTCTGCCCATGCGGAAGGACAATCTCTTGCAGACCCGCAAAAGCCGGGGCAATCACAGGAAATTCAAACTCCCAGCCAAGAAATTCCGTCTCTTCAGCAAAAACAAAAAATCTCATTTTTCAATTCCCAGAATTTCAACTTCAAAGAAAAACGGATTTTTTCCCTGGACACAGCGTATCTTCTTTCCGGCTTAAAAAATAACGGCTGGGGCTTGGGGCTTGGCTACGAGCAGCTTGTTCTTCCGTTCCTTTCCATAAAAAGCGATTTTTCCCACGTGACAATTTTCCCCACAAGTTACGACGTAACCATAACAACAGTCGGAATTTCTCTGAACGCATTTTATTATCCACTCAATAAAGGGCTTAATTTTCTTTACGTCGGGTTCGGCTGCAGAACAGATTTTCTGATGTACTCAGGCGACGACGTTCCGTCCGACCACAAAAAGGACTCTTTAATTCGACTTGCCCCAAAAATCGGCTGGAAACAAAGCATTTACGACTACGTCCTTGTCGATATTTATTATAGCTACCGTTTTTCTGTTTTTTCCAGCGACTTGCCAGATTCAGTCGCAGACATCAAAAGCAACGGAAACGGATTCGGCGTAAAGTTAAAATTCAACCTTCAAAAAATATTCAAGGCGGTTTTCAGAAGATAGAATTCTGGGGCATCCGGCAACAAGTTGCTGTCAGGCTTTTTACAGGTTTTCTTTAATAACTCGTTTCAAACACGGTTTTACGTTGTTGCGGGCTACGGCTTCGCCCCAGAACAAACGCAGGCTTTTGTTTTCGGACATTTTTCCAAAATGCCCGAACCATTCCAATCCCTAAGCTGTCGTGTTTCTTTCACACAGAATTTCACTAAAACTTAAAATTTAACTATAATATAATTATGAATCAAATAAAAATTCTTCTGTGGGATTTAGACGGAACCATAAACGATTTTCTTGCAATGGAAAATTATGCAATAAAAAAAGGTTTTGACCGCATGAATCTTGGTAAATGCACAGACGAAATGGCAAGCCGCTATTCTCAGATAAATGTTTCCTATTGGGAAAAACTCGAAAAATGCGAAATGAAAAAGGATCAAATCCTTGTCGACCGTTTTAAAGATTTTTTTGCCGAATATGGATTGCCAGAACAAAATGCCGTTGTTTTTAACAGAAATTACCAGCTCGATTTGGGTGATAAACTTGTCTTTATCGATGGCGCATTGGAAGTCCTTCAAAAAATAAAAGAAAGCAAGAAAATTAGACAGTTCGTCGTAACAAACGGACTTGTAGCAAACCAAAAACGCAAATTGGAAGGGCAGGAGCTAAAGCCGATTTTTGAATATGCGTTCATCAGCGATGAAGTTGGTTTTGAAAAACCAAATATCGAATTTTTTAATGCAGTTTTTCAAAAAATCGGTGATATTCCAAAAAATCAGGTTATTATTGTCGGCGATTCCCTTACAAGCGACATAAAAGGCGGAAACAATGCAGGAATAAAAACGTGCTGGTTCAATTCGCATAAAAAAAAGAATAATAAAGGCGTACAAGTTGATTATGAAATCAGCGAGTTGCGCCAACTGCCAAAAATTCTTTGCATTTAACAAAAATTATTCTGTGCTAAGATGGTCGTAAAGTTTCATAAGAATTTCTATCAGAGAGTTGCGTTATTATGCAAGATTGACAAAGTATCAATTTGCATTAAAATAAATCTGTGTTAAATAGAAGATTTTTGCTGACATCCTTGTTGATTTCTTTGTTTTCCTTTGGATTTTTAGTTTCATGCGATTCAGTTTCATGGGCAGAGGAAAACTCTGAATATATAAATTCAATAACATCAGAAGAATTTCAGTCCGTGAATGAACAAAAGCTTGCGGATGAAGCCAGTGCTCCGACAAACGGTTTCTATAATTGCGGTGCTTATGATAAGAAAATTTTTGATGCAATCTATAAATACAGAAAACAAAAAGGTCTGGCTTCTATCATGCGCCATGATTGGGACTTGTATGAAATCTGCAAAACTCATTCAAAAAAAATGGCAAATAAAAAGCAGATTTTTAATATAAATGTGAAAAAAATATCTGCTGGCTATAAATTCGTTGCTCAAAATGTTGCTTTTAGCAAGATTATGACTATGGATGATGTTGCAGCCGATGAAATTGTAAATCTTTGGGCTTCAAATTCCCGAACCAGAAAAAATCTTGAGAATCCAGATGTGAATTGGTTTGCTGTCAGCAGTGTAAATAAGTCTGGAGCAAATAATGTCAGCGACGGTTGTTATTACACTTTGATTCTTGCAAAAAAATGGTAGAACACGGCTTTGTTGTAAAAACAATGGAGCAAAAATCAAGGGCTTTGTCTTAAAAAATGCCCCAGGCGACAGCGACTCTGTAGCAGAGGATGAGCCAGAGTACAAACCATGACATATAGACTGATTTATACATCATCGTTCAAAAAAGATGTTCGTCTTGCAGAAAAGAGACATCTTGACATGAATGCTCTTGCAGAAGTTTTGGAATGGCTGAAAAGCGGCAAAAAGCTCCCCGAAAAGTACTGCGACCACCAGCTGAAAGGCAAGCTGAAGAAATTCCGGGAACTGCACATTCAGCCGACTGGATTCTGGTCTATATAAAGAACAAGACGGAACTGATTCTTACGCTTTCACGCACTGGAACTCATGCTGATTTATTGAGGCTGTAGAAAAAACAAGCGTTGCTTTTATTCCGCAACGCTTATTTTCCAGACTTTCGGTTTTGTTTTTATTCCAAATCGGCAAGCAATTTGTCTGCCTTGTGGTCTGTCATTGAAAGGATAATACCGCACTCTTCTTCATTTGCCCTGCGGAATTCTTTCTGAATTCCAAGCGGACTTGCACTTTCCTGATTTTCTGGAATTTTTCCGCGCAACTGCGCAACGGCTTTCATGTAAAGCTGCTCAAGGTTGTAGAATCCCTTTAATTCTTCAAGATAGCTCTTTATCCGCCTTCTGGTCCGTTCTTCTTTTTTTGTGTTTAAGGTTGAAATATACGTCCCCAAAAATGTGACCAGAGAGCCGAGCAACGCAAAGATTCCGCCGATTATTGCCTCTTTCATAAGTGTTTACTCCTATAAAGGCATTTTTATTATCTGTAAAAAAGAGCAATGAATAAATCAAAAATTAAAATTCGCCTGTATAGCCAGTCGCTTTGATTTTTGCTTTTACGGCAAGTGTCAAAGATGAACACATGCTGAATACAGTGCTTTTTTTATATTCTATTTTTGTTCCGTCAGGAATTTTTACTTCTGACAGTGCAGCGCAGCCGTTAAAAGGAATTCCGTTAATTTTTGTCAATGATGCAGGAAGTGTAACAGATTTTAAATTTGGACACTCCATGAACGTTCCGTCTGGAACATAATCATCATAGCCCAAGGATGTTACTCCTTCTTCAACAATGACAGCTGTAATTTTTGTCTTTCTGAATGCGTCAGGTCCTGTAAATTTCATACCTTTTGAAATTTTTATTGTACCGGCAATGTCTGATTCAGCAAAAGCTTCTTTTCCAATTGATGTAAGATTGCTTATATCAATATTGATTTTTCCTTTTACACCTTTGAAAGCGTTGTTTCCTATAACTTTTACACTTTTTGGAACTGTTATTGTGTATGGAGTGTTGCAAGAGCTTTTATACATTGTATGTGGAAAGAAGCGAGCCGCCCACTCAGTTGTTTCACCAATCTGAGTTACCGGCAAGCCTTCAATTGTATCTGGAATTACAACCGTTGTAGACTTTCCTTTGTAACTTTTCAGCATTACTCCCTGACCGTCAGGCGCCATGTCATAGACAAAATCGCTTGCAGGATTTGCCGCAAAACAGGTGAAAGTCGTTGCAAGAGCAAGGCTTAAAATCAATAAGATTTTTTTCATAATAAAATATCCTCCGCGTTTATTGTCCGCCGACTATTTGAGGCGAAACCTCTTTATTCTGGCAAAATTATACAGTCAGACTTTTTTCTTGTAGTCAGTGAAAACTCACTTTATTTCTGTGAGTTTTCTCTATGGAATTTTGCAGTTTTTCGGACTGTAAATTTAACGATTTTGCGGTAAATAGTACTTATATTTTTAACGATTTTGTGTTAATATAACATTATAAAATTAACGATTTTGGGGTTTTATGGTATTTAAGCGCAAAATTTACGATAAGTTCTTGGAATGGAAAAAAAACTCGGACGGCAAAACGGCTTTGCTCGTTGAAGGCGCGCGTCGTATCGGAAAATCAACCATTGTTGAGGAATTTGCCAAAAACGAATACGAATCATATATTCTCATTGATTTTACGAAAGCATCGCAGGAAGTTTTTAAGCTTTTTGACGACATTTCTGATTTGAATTATATTTTCATGCGGCTTCAGCTTATCTATCATAAAGAGCTTCACGAGCGGAAAAGCCTTATCATTTTTGACGAGGTTCAGTTTTGTCCAAAGGCTCGGCAGGCAATAAAACATCTTGTTGCTGATCATCGCTATGATTATATGGAAACCGGCTCCTTGATTTCGATTCGGAAAAATGTAAAGGACATTCTTATTCCAAGCGAGGAACGCACGCTTCAGATGTACCCGATGGATTATGAGGAATTCAAATGGGCTTTGGGCGACACTGTTACCATAAAACTTTTGCGGGAATCTTTTGAGAAATATCAGCCGCTTGGCGATGATTTGAACCGTACTATGATGCGTGACTTCAGGCTTTATATGCTTGTGGGTGGAATGCCAAAGGCTGTGAGCGCTTACATCGAAACAAACAATATGAGGATTGTTGACGAAGAAAAACGCGATATTCTCCGGCTTTATGAATCTGATTTTATGAAGATTGATTCAAGCGGAAAGGCTGCGCTTCTTTTCAAATCCATTCCGTCCCAGCTTGAAAAAAATGCCTCACGGTATCAGGTTTCTTCGGTTCTGGCAAATCAGCGCAATTCGACAGTACTTGAGCTTATCTCGGAAATGGAAAGTTCCAAGACCGTTCTTGTGTCTTATAAATCAGATGATCCGAACGCAGGACTTACGCGGACAAAGGATTTGGAAAACTTCAAGCTTTTTGTCTGCGATACAGGGCTTTTTACAACCATGCTTTTTATGGATAAGGATTTTACGGAAAATATCATTTATGAAAAACTGCTCAGCGACAAGCTTTCTGTGAATCTTGGGTATCTTTATGAAAATGTTGTCGCGCAGATTCTAAAGGCAAACGGAAACGCTCTTTTTTATTACACATTCCTTGATGAGAAATCGAGGCATAATTTTGAAATTGATTTCCTTCTCGCGCGAAAGAACAAGGTTTGCCCGATGGAAATAAAATCTTCGGGCTATAAAACCCACGCTTCACTTGATGCCTTTTGCGAAAAATATTCGTCCCGAATTCTGAATAAATATCTTGTGTATACAAAGGATTTGGGAAAAGATCAAGATGTTCTCAGCATTCCAGTTTACATGACGATGTTTTTGTAATTTTTTCTGTGAGTTTTCTCTATATATTTTTGAGTTTTTCTAAGATAAAATATGAGAATGATCAGCGTAATCAGTGTTGACGACCATGAAATGATAAGCCTTGGCCTGG